>Ga0307507_10000424_pt1 | contig 88095 bp, 87 predicted proteins | sample 7_EM_MG_FD_207223 | JGI IMG/M metagenome (GOLD analysis project Ga0307507, IMG submission 207223) | Populus trichocarpa ectomycorrhiza microbial communities from riparian zone in the Pacific Northwest, United States - 7_EM | ecosystem: Host-associated > Plants > Roots > Unclassified | place...
CTGCACCGCGGCCACCACCCGGCGGCGTAGATCCTCTTGCGCCTGCGGGGAAAGCCGACGCGCGTCACGAACGTAAATACCCATACACGAACAACGATCACAAAGTGTTTGCGTTACGGGTCAATATATTGATACACGCGACTAGTTGGACCAGCTTGGCGTCCGAGGGAGACCACGAGCCTGGCACGTCATAGTCGGCATCGACACCGTCAAGAGTGCCGTCGCCACCGCTGCTTCCGCTAAGAAGAAGGCGATCGGGTGCAGTCCGGCGCCCTGGTAGGCGGCAGCTTCCGGAACTGCTGTTCCCTTGCACACGGCGCTGTAGGCGGAGAGACTGCTGAGCCCTGCGCTGATGCTGAACACGATCGACAAACCCGCCTCCCCACAGCATCGGCCGACAGCCGCGGACAATACTGGCAAACAGGGGACGCGCCGTCCATCAGGCTCCTTATTCATGGAAGACGCACTGTTCAGACGTGGCGACGGACGCTCCCCTGACAAGGACCTGCCAAACCTGCCGACCATCGTCGAGCACGCCACCCAACGTATCCGCGACAGTGTCGCGGGGGCCACGCCCGGCCGGCGTGGCACCCCGCGACGGGTGCGGGCGTCAGCGGCCTTCGAGGGCCTTGACGTTGTTCCCGAATGTCCAGCCCAGCGACCCGTCCCAGTTGATGGACCAGGTCATCAGGCCTTTGATCTGTCCGCCCACGCTGCTCCATGCCTGCGACACGAGTGAGGGCGACATGTACCCGCCACCGGCACCCGGCTGCGCGGGCAGGCCCGGGACCTGGTGGTCGTAGGGCACCTTGATCGTCGTGCCCTGGATGACCAGGCCGGTGTTCAGGCAGTTCGTCTGGACCTGGAACCCCTGTACCGTGGCCGCCTGGTACGAGTCGCCGGAGCAGCCGTACATGTTTCCGTTGTAGTACTGCATGTTCAGCCACCAGAGCCGGCCGTTGTCCATGTACTTCTTGACGATCGGCAGGTATGCGCCCCAGATCGACCCGTACGTGACGCTGCCGCCGGTCACGTAAGCGGTCTCCGGGGCCATGGTCAGGCCGAAGTTCGAGGGCATCTGGGCGAGGATGCCGTCGATGATGCGCTCGAGGTTCGCCTGCGAGGTGGACAGCGTGTTGATGTTGCCGCTGCCGGTCAGGCCGGTCTCGATGTCGATGTCGATGCCGTCGAAGTTGTAGGCCTTGAGGATCGGCACGATCGTCGAGACGAACTTGTCGGCCACCGTGCTGGAGCTGAGGTCGATGCCCGCGGCCGCGCCGCCGATCGACATCAGGATCGTCGCACCGGCTGCCTTCTCCGCGCAGTAGTCGGCCGGAGTGTCGACCTTCACGTTGGTGTCCATGCCGTCCTGCCACTCCGCGGTGCCGTCGGACAGGATGACCGGGAACGCGGCGTTGATCACGTTGTACCCGTGCTGCAGGATCCGCGGGTCGTTGATCGGGATCCAGCCGAGCCCCGGATGCACGCCGTTGAGCGCGCCGTCCCAGTTCTCCCAGTACCCCTGGATCACCTTGCCGGCCGGCCGCGACTTGACCGCGCAGGTGCCGCCACCGGGCGACCCGGAGCTGGAGGGTGAGGGCGATGCGGACGGCGACGAGCTCGGGCTGTGCGACGGCGACGCGCTCGCCGAAGGCGAGGCGCTGGTCGGACCGGTCGACGGCGACGGCGAGCCGCCCGAGCCCGCGGGGCCGGTCAACGCGAGGTCGTCGGCGTAGTACGTCCCCTGCGCGTACCACCCGTGTACGAACACTTGCACACTGGTCTGGCTCGCGCCGGTGGTGAACGTCGTCGAGAGCTGCTGCCACGAGGTCGCCGCCGGGGTCCAGGCCGAGGAGCCGCCGGTGATCCCGATGTATACGTACGCGCCCTCGACGTAACCGGAGAGCGTGTAGCTGGTGTTCGCCACCACGGAAACGCTCTGCGTGCACTGCCCGTCGACGGAGTTGTTCGGCGCACCGGCCAAGGCGTCGCCGCCCGAATGCACCGGCGAGGTGACGACGGACGCGGCGCCCGCGTCGCAGGACCAGCCGGACAGGTTGCCCGACTCGAAGCCCGGGTTCGTCAGCAGGTTGGTGGTCGCCGCACCGGCGGGCCCGGCGAGGACCGTGACGAGCCCCGCGCCGCCGGCCGTCAGGGTCAGCGCGACGGCCGCGGCGGCGAGACGCCTCGGCGGGCGGGCATCGCTGTGGTGAGAACTGTTTCGGGGTGGACGCACAGAGCGCTCCTCATCTTCCGTAGGCGCAAGAGCCGTGCTGGGCTCCGGGTCGCCGTACCGGAGAAGAGCGGTTTGTAAGGACAATGGTCCAGACCACTGTGCTCTGTCAAGGCTATGGTCTGGACCAATTCCAGCCCGGTGCCGCACGATGCCCATGAGCGACGCGCCGCCCGCCCGCCAGGGCGAGGACGCTGAGAGCCACCGGCTTCACACACGCAGCTCTCAGCACTCCACAGCCCTGGCGTCGCTCAGCTTGCACCAGGTCTGCTGCTACCCGAATGCCAGCGGCAGTGCGTCCAGCCGATGGACGAACATGGACTGGCTCCAGGTCAGCTCGGCGGCGGGCACCGCGAGCCTGAGATCAGGGAAGCGGCGCAGCAGCGTTCCGATCGCCAACTCGCCCTCCAACCTGGCCAACGGCGCCCCGAGACAGTAGTGGATGCTGTGGCCGAACGCCATGTGGCGGCCGGACGTACGGGTCATGTCGAGCTGGTCGGCGGCGGCGAACTGGGACTCGTCCCGGTTCGCCGACTGCAGGCCGAGCATGACGAGTTCGCCGGGCTCCACGCGGGTCCCGCCGATGTCGACCGGACTGAGGGCGGCGCGGATGTTGGCGAACGGGACCGGGCTGTCCAGGCGCAGGAACTCCTCGACGGCGCCGGGGATCAGGCCGGGATCCGCCCGCAGCCGCTGCGCCCGGTCGGGCTCCGTCATCAGCAGCCACATCCCGTTCCCGATCAGGCCCACCGTCGTCTCGTGCCCGGCGACGATCATCAGGAAGGACATCGAGCACAGTTCGTTCTCGCTCAGCCGGTCCCCCTCGTCGCAGGCCTGGACCATGGCGGAGAGCAGGCCGCCGTCCGGGCGCTCGCGCTTGTCTGCGATCAGGCCTCGCAGATAGGCCGTGAACTGCACGGCGGCGTCCACCGGGAAGTCGGGCGTGCCGAATCCGGACATCAGGGCCCGCGACCAGGCTCCGAAGCGCGGCCGGTCGGTCTCCGGCACGCCCAGCAGTTCGCAGATCACCAGCATCGGCAGCGGGGTGGCGAACTGCGTCATCAGCTCGACCCGGCCGCTGTCCGCGAAGCCGGCGATAAGCTCGTCGGTCAGCTGGCTGATCCGAGGCCGGAGCGCCTCGACCCGGCGCGCGGTGAACACCCGGGAGACCAGCTTCCGCAGGCGGGTGTGGTCCGCCCCGTCGGTCGTGGTCAGTCCTTTGAGCAGGGCGTTGCGCTGCTCGGGGGTGAGCGTGCCGCCGTCGAGCGCCCCGGCCTCCAGCATCGCGGCGACCGACAGCCGGGGGTCCCCCAGGGCGGTCATCACCTCCTGGTGGCCGACCACCAGCCAGGCCGGCGTGCCGGTCGGCAGCAGGATGCGGTGGATCGGGCCGCGCTGTCGCAACGCGGCCATGGCGCCGGTGTCGGTCAAGACGTCGCCGAGCGTGGCGACGTCCGTCTGCTTCTCCATGCGGCCTCCTCAGAATCAACCGGTCGCGCCGACCGGGTCGTAGACGACGACCTTCAGTGCGCCAGGTAGGTCGGCGGCTTCCTGGCGTGTGTCTGCTGCTCGAAGGCGTATGCCATGGCAAGCAGGGTCGCGTCGGTGTCCTTCCCGCCGATGAACGACAGGCCGACCGGCAGTGGTCCGACGAAGCCCATCGGCACTGAGACGCTGGGGTATCCGGCGACGGCTGCCGGGCGTGCCGAGCCGAAGGTGCTGGTGTCGCCGGTCGCGAAGTTCGAGATCCAGGCCGGCCCGTTCGTCGGCGCGACGATCGCGTCGAGGTGTTGTGCGGCCATCGTCTGATCGATGGACTGCTGCGCGGCCGAGGTCGCGGCCTGTCGCAGGGCGCTGTACGTCGGATCGTTGAGGTCGCCGGGTGTGGTCTGGGCGAAGTCGAAGATGTTCTGGTCGAAGTACTGCAGCTCGGTGGCGGCGTTGGCGTTGTTGAAGGCGATCAGGCCGGCCAGGTCGGCGGGATGCTGTCCGGGCGTGGCGGCAAGGTAGCGGTTGATGGAGTACTTGAACTCGTTGGCCAGAGCAAAGGGTTCGTCATTGGCGACGGTGCCCAGGTTGGGCAGCGTGACCGGGACGGTGGTCGCGCCCAGGGCGGTCAGCGCGGCGACGGCCTGGTTGAAGACGGCGATCGTGTCAGAGCCCGGATCGCCCTGGGTGCTCGGGTCGAGCCAGACGCCGATCCGCTTGCCCCGCAACGCGTTCGGGTTGAGGGCTTTGGTGTAGTCGTGGACTGTGGTACCTGCCGTCGCCGGGTCGGTCAGGTCGGGCGCGCTGATGACCGACAGCACCGCGGCGGCGTCGGTGACGTTGCGGGTGATGGGACCGGGAGTGTCCTGGGCGGCGGAGATCGGAACGATGCCGCTGCGGCTCACCATGCCGACGGTGGGCTTGAAGCCGACCACGCCGTTGATCCCGGACGGGCACATGATCGAGCCGTCGGTCTCGGTGCCGATCGTGACGGTCGCCAGGTTCGCCGCGGCCGCGACGGCCGATCCGCTGCTGGACCCGCAGGTGTTGTGGTCCAGGACGTACGGGTTCGCGGTCAGCCCGCCGACCGCGCTCCATCCGCTGGTGGCGTGCGTCGACCGGAAATTCGTCCACTCGGACAGGTTCGCCTTGCCGATGATCACCGCCCCGGCGGCCAGCAGCTTCTGCACCAGGAACGCGTCGGCGGGCTGCGCCTGCAGCAGCGCCTCGGAGCCGTCGGTGGTCCGGCCGAAACCGACATTGTCCTTGAGCAGCACCGGGATCCCGTCCAGCGGACCGCTTCCGCCGCCGTGCAGGATCCGGCGGAGGTCGCTGGTCGCCGCTTCCCGGAGCGCGTCGCCGTTGGTTTGGATGACGGCGTGCAGCGTCGGGTTGAGCAGATTGATCCGGGCCAGGTAGAAGGCGGTGAGCGCGGTCGAGGTGACGGCGTGGGAGTCCATCGCCTTCTGCAGGTCCAGCACGGTGGAGTTCTCGAGGTCGATCCCCGCGAGGTGGACGCCCGCCGACGCGCCGGCCGGGTCCGAGGTCGACGTCGCGTCAGCCGAGACCGGACCGGCCGGCAGGGCCAGCGTGGCGGTGAGCGCGGCGACGGCGACGCCGATCGCGGCGGGGCGAATTCGTCTACTGATTCGCACGGGATTCTCCTGGGGGCAATGGCCGTTCCGTCGGTGACCGGCATTCCGTAACGATCGACGTTCGACGTTTCGAACGTAGACAGGCGGGGAACAAAGTGCCACGATCCGCGGACCGGGCTGCCCGAACGGACATATGTGAATGCCCGTCAGCCCGAGTGCGTGATGCGCGACTGCAGCCACAGCACCGGCGGGCCGCCGCGGTCCGAAACGGGTAGAAGGCGATGACCGTGCGGGCAGGTGTATCCGCCGCGGCGCCCAGCGCGCCCAAGCGTGTCAGAGCATTGCTCATCACCGACGCCGGCAGCGGCCGAACAGCCGCGTCCCCTGCATCGAGGACGCCTCGACGCCGCATGGGATCCGACTACGTCTCAGGGTTCGCAATCGTCCGGCGGCCATCCGGCAGGGCGGCACCCGCTGCCCACCCCCGCCCACGTGAAGAAGGGCCATCCCCATGAGCACCCACGCCCAGAAGGTCGCAGTCGTCACCGGCGGCTCTCGAGGCATAGGCGCCGGCATCGTCGACGCCTATCGCGAGCTCGGCTACGCGGTCGTCGCCATATCGCGCTCGATCGACTCCGGCGACGAACCGGGTCTGCTGACCGTCGTGGGCGACATCACCGACCCCGCGACCGCCGAGCTCGCTTTCGCCGAGGCTGTCGAGCACTTCGGCCGCGTCGACACCGTCGTCAACAACGCCGGCTTGTTCCTTGCCAAGCCCTTCACCGACTGTACGGCCGGCGACTACGCCGCCATGGTCGGCGTGAACCTGGCCGGGTTCTTCCTCTGAGCAGGCATCAGGTCGACTCCCTTCACGTGATCAATCACGCCATGGAACTCAACCTCCGGCAACCCGGGGGACGCTCAGGCCACATCGTCACCATCACGACGAGTCTGGTCGACAACGCCGACTCCAGGGTTCCCTCGGTCCTGACCTCACTGACCAAGGGTGGCCTGCAGTCGGCGACCAAGTCCCTGGCCACCGAGTACGCCACGCGGGGCATCCGCGTCAACGCCGTCTCTCCGGGCGCGATCAAGACGCCCATGCACCCGGAGGAAGCCCACCCGGTCCTGGCCGCCCTGCACCCGGTCGGGCGGATGGGAGAGATCGACGATGTCGTCGGCGCCGTCGTCTACCTGGAGAACGCGCACTTCGTCACCGGCGAGATCCTGCACGTCGACGGCGGCATGAGCGCAGGCCACTGAGCCGATCACGGCGATCAATGCGAAATGTCGGCAGGGCTTGCCCCGTCGCCGCGGCGGATGCGGTGGGCGCCTACCCCTTCCGGGGCGATGGGGGTACGAGCGTGGCAGTGAGCGTGGTAGCCAGCCATTCCTCGTATGTGTCGGCTGACCAGCCCCGTCCGGCTGTGAGCTGGGTGTACAGCTGTGGGCCCGCCAGTGCCCACAGTGCGTCCACAAGGCGTGCCCGATCCGTCTCCGGACTCAGCGCATCCGTCTGTCCAAGGTGTGTGACGAACGCGGTGACGCCGGTGAGCCGCTCCCCCTCGCTGATCTCCAGAACCTCCCCGACCTCGGCCCCGGCCGCGCTCAGCAGCGTGAACAGCGCTGCGATCCGCTCATGGATTCCGCGCACGAACGCGGCGTAGAGCCGCAGCTTGGTGCCCAGCTCGCTCGTGCGCAGGATCTCTTGCATCTGGGGGCGATCCCCCATGGGCACCGGTTCGTCGTCTCCGGCCAGCGTGATGTCCCACAGGGCCTTGACCATGCCCGGTTTGCCGCCAAACGTCTTGTACACCGTTTCGACGGAGACACCCGCCTGCTCGGCCACGGCACGCACGGTTGTCGCGTGGTAGCCGTCCTGGAAGAGCAGCTCACGGCATGCCATCAGCACCCCGGCGCGGTTGCGGTCCGCGGCCTCGCGCCGTCGCTCGGAGTTGTAGGACCGGCGTGGCGTCCCACCTGCCATCGGCATACCTCCAAATTTGCTACAGTCCACTGTATCGAATTCTGTCCGGTTGCAGGAGGCCTCCATGTCCCGTCCCGCGCCCACCCAGGTGGCACCCGGCGTCCACCGCCTCGGCGACCACGACATCAACTTCTACCTGATCGAGGGCCCCGACGGGCTCGTCCTGATCGACTCGGGGGTGCCCGCCCATCTAGAACAGTTGCGCGGGCTGCTGGCCGACCTCGGCCGCTCCATGGCCGACATCCGTGCCGTACTCCTGACCCACGGCCACCTCGACCACACCGGCCTGGCCCACACCCTCCATGAGGCCGGCGCCGCCATCTGGATCCAGCAGCGGGACGCCCCCATCCTGCACGACGGCCCGCGAAGCGTGACCCGCCATTCCAAATCCGAGCGTTCGATGCTCCCGTACCTGCTACGCAGGCCCTCCACTCTCGTCTTCCCCCTCCAACTGGCCCGCGCCGGAGCCTTCACCGCTCCCGCTGTGCAGGATGTGCGGGGCTTCGACGCCGACCAGGTGCTGGAAGACGTCCCGGGCACCCCGCAAGCGGTCGTGCTGTCCGGTCACACGCCCGGCAGCGCCGCGTACCTCTTCGCCGACCGCGGGCTGCTCTTCACCGGCGACGCCCTGGTCACCGCCGACGCGTTCTCCGGCCGCGTCGGACCCACGGTCATGAGCCGCTGCCTCAACCACGACAGCCAAGCCGCGCTCACCGCCCTCGACCGCCTCGACGAACTGACGGCAGACCTGCTGCTGCCCGGCCACGGCGCTCCCTTCACCGGCGGCATCCAAACCGCCACCCGGCAGGCACGGCACCTCGGCGTGCGCTGACGACCCGTCTGGCGCAACGGTATCCATCACCTTCTAAGGAAACGACATGAGTTCGATACCACCGGACAACGACACGGAGACGCCGGACTACTACCGTCCGTGCGTCATGCACATCCCTGCCGGAAAGGGCGTGGTCAAGTGGATGTCCGGCGACGTCTACGAAATCAAGGCGACGGCCGAGTCCACCAACGGCGCATTGGGCTTCATAGACTGCCGGGTGCCCCCGGGCAACGGCCCGGTAGCGCATGTGCACAAGAGCGCTGACGAGGCCTTCTACCTCATCTCGGGTGCGCTGGAATTCCTGAACGGCGATCAGACCTTCGTGGCGAACGCCGGTGACTTCGTCTTCGTGCCCAAGGGCACACGGCACCGGTTCCGGAACATCACCAGCGAAGAGACGCACATGGTGGCCTTCTACACTCCCGGCGGAGGCGAGGCGCTGTTCCTTGAGGCCGGAGACGACCCCATCCCCGGCGGGAAGCCCGAGTTCTGGCCGCCGGAGCGCGGCCTGGCGCTGGCGGCGCTCCTTGGACGGAAGGAAATCGACATGGTGGTGCTGCCCGAGGAAACGGACTTCACCAGGCCCGCCGACGAGGCCTGAGTCAGGACACGACGGCGCAGCACGGCACGGCAACGGTGCTCGGGTCAGGGGATCACCGGCCCGAGCACCTTCTCAGAGGTCGACGAGCTCGCACTCGGCGTCCGCACGCTGCCGGGCCCGGTCGATCGCCCAGTTCGCTACCCATTCTCCGATCTCGCCGACGCCCACGACTGCGGTTGTCATTTCCGGTCACCTTTCCGTTTTCCGTTGACGTTGCACCGGCCCCGGCTCAGATGTCCCGCAGGTCGTCGGGCAGCAGCCCGAAGGCCTGGTACGCCCGCACCCAGTCGACCGACTCCCAGTGCTCGACGATCAGCCCGTCCTCGACGCGGAAGAAGTCGAGCGTGGTGAAGTCCGCGGCCCGGCCGCTGCCGGCGATGGTCCCGTCCCACACGCTCCTGGAGGCGAGGCGGTTGTTCTCGGCGACCGTGTGCGTCTGCAGGGCGCGCCCGTCGGGCATGGCCCCGCGGCTGATCGCCAGGGCGCTGGCGAAGGCGTCGCGGCCGTCGGGCGTCCAACCCGAGTTCTGCAGGTACTCCTCGCCGACGACATCGACGTCCTCGGGCTTGCCGGTGGCAATCACGCCGTCGTAAAGCCGGCGCACCACGGCCCGGGACTCCTCGCGCGCCACCGGCCGCCCGGCGGCCCTGCCGAACACGGTGCCGGGCTTCTCCGGGAACAGCCCGCCAGCCGACTCCTCGACGCCCAGGATCTGCTGGAAGGCGTTCGCGGCCTTGGGGGTGGCGTCGATCGCGACCAGGATGCGGTAGGTGTCGACGACCTGCCAGTGCTCGACGATCTGGTCGTCGCGCACGCGGAAGACGTGCGAGGCCGAGGTCTGCATCGGGTTCCCGGTCGCCGCGTTCCCGGCGTAGTCGCCCTTGTGCGTGCCGGTGATGATCGTGCGAAGCGCCACCAGATCGCCTTCGACCAAAACGCCGACGTTCTCGTGCACTTCGAAGCGCAGGTCGGGGAAGGACCGGCGAAGTCCCGCGTAGTAGTTCTTGATACCGGTCCGGCTGCGGGTGCCGTGCACGTCGTAGGACAGGACCGAGCGGGCCAGGGCCTTGTCGATGCCCGCGAGGTCGTCCGCGTTGACCGCGTCGAACAGCGCCCGCACGAGCTCGTCCGCGCGCTGTGCCGTCGGCGTCGTGTGAAAACCATCGAGACTGGTCACGTTGGCTGCCGTGTTCATCAGAAGACTCCCTTCATAGAAACTTGCGTTAGCAAGCAATATTCTACGCCCGCGCAGGCCCCGCCGTCCAAGACTCCACACCCACGCCGGTGATACGTTCCGGCTATGGATCTCGATCCACGCGTGCTGCGCTACTTCCTGGCGGTCGCGCAGGAGCTGCATTTCGGCCGCGCCGCCGCGCGCCTCTACATCTCCCAGCCCTCGCTGAGCAACCAGATCCAGAACCTCGAGCGCACGCTCGGCACAGACCTGTTCACGCGCACCAGCCGCCGGGTCGAACTCACCCCTGCGGGTCGCGCGCTGCTCGAGGAGGCACCGCCGGCGCTGGCCGCGCTGGAGCGCGCCGCCGAACGCACCCGCCTCGCCGGCGCCGGCGTCGCGGGAACCGTGCGGCTCGGCTACGCCCCGATGGCCGGATACGAGACGCTCGGCGCGATCCTCACCGCCGTCGAGCACGACAGCCCGAACGTGACCGTCGTCGCCAGCGAGCTGTTCAGCTCCAAGATCCCCGGCTGCGTGCTCGCCGGCGAACTCGACCTCGGGATCTCCCTGTTCCCCAAGCCCATGCGGGGAGTACGCAGTGCGCCCGTGCGCACGGAGCCGCTCGCGCTGCTGCTCGGCAAGGACCACCGCCTCGCCGACGCGGACCCCGTCCCGGTCGCCAGACTCGAGAACGAGACGCTGCTGTTGTTCCCGCGCGAACTCGCGCCCGGCTACTACGACCGGGTGATCGCCGCCTGCGAGCAGTGCGGCTTCCAGCCCCGGGTCCGCACCTTCGTCGACCCGCCTCCCCAGGCGATGGTGGCCCGCCTGCGCACCACAGGCGAGGTCGGCCTGCCGCCCGCCTCGTTCGCCTCCTACACCGCCGCGGCCGACCCGGGCCTCGCGGCGCGCAGGATCATCCAGCCGGAGATCCGAGTGGAGTGGTCGATTCTCTGGTCCGCGCGCGCTCAGTCCGCAGCGGTTGCGCGCGTCCTGGAGAGCGCGCGACGCTGCTCGGAAGAGAACGGCTGGCTGCTGTCGACGAGCGAAGTGAGCCGTGACGACGTCGAGGCCCGAAGCCAGTCTGCTTCGTAGTCCCCGACAGTCGCGCCGGTCGGGGCGACGCAGCGCCGCCCTCCCGCGTGGGGGACGGCGCAACCGCTCTCAGTTCAGGACCAAGCCGCCGTCAACCATGAGGGTCTGACCGGTCAGCGCCGCAGCGTCATCGCCGGCGAGCATCGCCACCACCGCGGCCGTGTCGTCCGGGGTGAGCGGACGCGCAAGCGCCTGGTGGGCCGCGACGTCCTCGAACTCCTGCGCCGGAACGACGCTTGAGGCCGGCGTGCGCGTCAGTCCCGGAGCCACGGCCGTGACCGCCACTCCGTCGCCGCCAAGCCCCACAGCCAACGTACGAGCCATCCCGATCAACGCACCCTTCGAGGCTATATACGCGAGCATGTGTTCGCCCGGCGGACGCCAGAACGTGTTGGAGACAATGAAGATCACCCGGCCGAAGCCGCGCTCTCGCATCCCCGGAACGAACGCCTGGGCAAGCAACAGCGCCGACTCCACGTTCACCGCTTGGACGCGGCGCCACACGTCGAGCTCGAACTGCTCGAACGGTCCGAAGGCGGTCATCGCCGCCGAGTGGACGAGGACATCACACCGGCCGTACCGATCGAGCACGAGCTTTGCGGCCCGCCGGACGTCCTCCGGGTCGCCCAAATCAACGACCACGTCGCCTGTGCGGTCGAGAACGACCACGGTGTGGTCGACGGCCAGCCGCGCGGCGATCGCGCCGCCGATCGCACCGGCACCGCCGGTCACCACGGCAACCCGGCGGTCCCCGTTGCCCTCGGAGGACATCAGTCGGCGCTCCTTTCGTTCGCGAGCCCTGACAGTTCAGTCGGTGCGGGCCGTCGGCGCCGCGCCGCTACTCCGAGAAAGTCAAGCGCTTGCAAGCGCGTGCGTCCAAGGCTTCTCTCCAGCACCAGCCATAGCTTCGCGGTATGGAACGGGCCTTGACTTACCTGCCCGAAACGGGAACTGGCATAACTTGCTTCTGTACGCAAGCTATAGTGCGTCCATGCCCGAAACCGTGCCGCTCTCCCCGGATGAGGAGATGCTGTGGCGTGCCATGATCCGCATCATGGCGACCTTGCCGCGCGCACTCGACTACGACCTGCTGCACTCGGCCGGTCTCGCGCTGCACGAGTACGCGGTCCTGGCCAACTTGTCCGAGGCCGAGGATCGCGAGCTTCGGATGAACGAACTCGCCGCGGCCGTCGGGCTCTCGCCGAGCCGGATCACCCGGCTGGTCGACGACCTCAAGGCCCGAGGCCTGGTGACCAAGTTCCGCAGTACCTCCGACGGGCGGGGCAACGTCGCGCAACTGACCGACAAGGGCTTCACTCGCCTTGAGGCGGCCTACCCCGAGCATGTGGCCAGTGTCCGCGATCGGGTGCTCGACCACCTCAGCCCCGCCCTGGTCAAGCGCCTCGGCCCGGAGTTCGTGCGGGTGGCCGAGATCCTGGACGAGTGACGGGCGCCCGTGGATGTCCGCGAACGGGTCGATACGCAACCGCAGGTTCATGATCCCTCTCACAACGGCCGAGCGTGAGAGGGATCATGAACGTCGAGCACGTCCGCTATCTCCTGTGTGGTCTGTTCCCAGCCGCGCAGGGTCGACCGTCGCCGGCGTGCGGCGGCCCGTATCCGGTGTCGGTGGCGCTCGTCACCCAGCCATTCTCCGAGCGCGGCGGCGAGGGCGGCCGGATCGCCGGGAGGGATCAGTTGACCGGGGCGGGTGCCGTCGGCAGTGGAGCCGAGCGCTTCGGGCAGCCCGCCGACGGCGGCGGCTATGACGGGCAGGCCGTGGGCGAGCGCTTCGGTCACGGCCATGCCGTAGGTCTCCGAGCGGGACGGCGCGACGAGCAGGTCGGCGGTGGTGTACGCGTGGCTGAGCGCTGCGCCGGTGAGGACGCCGGTGAGCCGGATGCGGTGGTCGTAGCCGAGGTGCGAGATTCGGGCCCGCAATTGTTCGACGAAGTCCGGATAGCGGTCGAGCGGTCCGACCAGCATGCAATGCCAGTCCCGCTCCGCGAGATCGACGAGCGCCTCGACGAGGAGGTCCTGCCCCTTGTGCCGAGCGAGGGCACCGACGCAGATCAGGTGTCCGCGGACGGGACGGGCAGGGGCTGTGATCCGGTCGACCCCGGGCCGGGCGACGTGCACCCGGTGGGCCGGGATCTCGTATCGGGTCAGGACCTGCCGGCGGGTCCATTCGCTGGTGACGATCACGCCGTCGGCCGCACGCAGCACGGCCCGTTCGGAGCGTTCCGCGTCGGCATCACGGTGCGCGTCGAGGGCGGTGGCCAGTGGCATGTGCAGCAGCACCGTCGTTCGTATCCGCCCGGTGTGCGGCAGCAGCTGCGCGGCGGCCGGTGAGGCGATGAGCCCGTCGATCAGGACGGTCTCACCGTCGGGGACGGCGGAAACGATGCGGGCCAGGTCGGCGCGGGCGCCCGGCCCGGGATCCGGCCACGCCCCGGCGACGGTCGTGACCAGCACATCCCATCCGGTCTCGACCAGTCCGGCACAGACGCGCCGGTCGTAGATGTTGCCGCCGGTGGGCCGACCGGGATCGTCGAAACCCTCGGGAACTACCAAGTGGACCCGCACGATGTTCCCGGCCCTCCAGAGCGCCTGCCGCACCGAGCCCGCCACCAGCCTGCGGCCGAGCTGAACCACATCCGCCGCCGAACCGTCATACCTGTTACAGAATGGTACGTGGATACGGCAGTCGCGGTTCAACCCGGGACGATCGGCGTCCGCTCTGCACGGGCGCCGCGCGGGATCCGACGTGAGAAGGGATCGGCGAGCACCATTGTCGACGGCGCTGGAGCGGGCCCGGGCTACCGCCTTCCCCGCGGCCGAGTATGTAGGCCAGGAGAGCTTCATGTCGGCGGGCGAGGTCCGGAAGCTGGCCCACCAGGCCAGGGTCGGCCCCGGCGTCTCAGTGCTCGACCTGTGCTGCGGGGTGGCCGGCCCCGGCCGGATGATCACGGCGGAGTCGGGTTGCCACTACCTGGGTGTAGATCGCTCCGCCAGCTCACTGGCCACCGCCCGGGAGCTGGCCGGGAATCTTCCCTGCCGCTTCGAGCAAGCGCACCTCCCGCCGCTGCCCGAGGGCCGCTTCGAGGCGGTCTTCCTGCTGGAGACGATGCTGGCCTTCCCCGACAAGGACGCCTTGGTGCGCGAGGTGGCGCGCGTGCTGGAGCCGGGCGGACGTTTCGCTTTCACGGTCGAGGAAGGCCGGCCGCTCACCCGGCAGGAGCGGGCGCGGATGCCCGGCGCCGATACGGTCTGGCCCATCGAGTTGGCGGAATTGACGACCGTGCTGCGCAACGCGGGGCTGACGGTGATCTGGCGACAGGACTACAGCTCCTCCCATCACGCGACGGCGACGGCGCTGCTTCGCTGCTATCGAGCTGATTCTCCCCGGATCGCCGACGAGATCGGGACGCAGGCCACCGCCGAGCTGATCACGGCCCATCAGCTGTGGAGCGACTGGCTCGGCAGCGGGCGGGTCCGCAAGTTCGCGATGGTGGCGGAGAAGCAATGACTTCCTTCGACGAAGCTTCGACGACCTCTGACTATGCCCGCTATCTGACTGCGAAGACGACCGTGGACGACCGGGCGCTCAACCAGCATGTCCTGGCCGAGTTTCGCCGCCTGGTGCCCGCGGGTGCGTCGCGGGTGCTGGAGGTCGGCGCCGGCCTGGGGACGATGGTGGCCCGTCTGATGGACTGGGGTGCGGTCAGCGGCGGCGAGTACATCCTGCTGGATGCGGATCGGCAGCTGCTGGATAGTTCTCGCCGGTGGTTGTGCGATTGGGCGGCCGCGCGGGGCCTGCATAGTGACCTACTGCCGGATGGGTTGCAGGTGGGTGATCTGCGGGTGCGCCTGGTGCACGCCGAGCTCGGCAGCTACCTGGAGGACGCTGATGGGGCGCGGGCCGATGTACTGATCGCCAACGCCGTCCTCGACTTGGTGGACGTGCCGGCCGTGCTGCCCGGATTGCTGCGGCAGCTCGTCCCCGGCGGCGTCTACTGGTTCACGATCAACTACGACGGCGAGAGCATCCTCGCGCCCGGCCACCCCCACGACGACCAGGTCATGCAGGCCTACCACCGCGACATGGACGAGCGCATCCGCTACGGCCGGCCGGCCGGAGAAAGCCGCACGGGCCGCCACCTGTTTCACCATCTGCGGGACGCGGGGGCGCCCGCGCTTGCAGTGGGGTCGTCGGACTGGGTCGTGTGCCCAGCCCCGGACGGGAGCTACCCGGCCGACGAGGCTTACTTCCTGCGCTGCATCCTCAACACGATCCGGGACGCATTGCGCGATCGCCACGACCGGGTGAAACCGGCGGACCTGGCCGACTGGCTGGCTGAGCGCGGCCGCCAACTGGCCGCGGGCGAGCTGGTCTATATCGCCCACCAGCTTGATTTTGTGGGCCGCTCGTCCGGCTAGTGCCCCGCCGGCGCCCGGCTGTGGCGGCCGGCCGTGTTCGCCGCAGCCGCCGCAGCCGGGCCGACATCGCCTGCCGCAGCGGGATCCACCCGCGGTGCCGCTGGAAGGGGAGCTCGAACACGGCGGCGAACAGACGGGCGAAGCACACGGTCACGGGCAGCAGGATCGCGGCCAGCACGAAGAATGTCGGCGTCCCGGTAGCGACCCGGCCCAGCACCAGGCCGTACGACACGGCGATGACGATCGGCATGTGCGTCAGGTACAGGCTGTAGGAGCAGGAGCCGAGGCTCCGCGGGAGGCGGCTGTCAAGGAATCGGACGACGGGCCGCGGGCGCGAGGTGGAGATCGCGGCGAGGAAGCAGCCGACCGCTGGAGCCCAGGCCAGATCGAGCCAGAACAGATTGAGGTTCGACCACATGGAACCCTTGACCACCATCAGTGCGATGACGGGCACCGCGGCGGCCAGCGCGTAACCGGCCCAGGGCCGGGATCGGGTGTGCTCGTCGGCGGTGACGATCCCGGCAGCCAGCAGGCCGACAGCGAACAGCACCGCGAGATCGGGGGTGAACTTGACCAGGGCACTGTTCATCAGCGGGACATGGGAGCCCAGCAGGCCGATGGTCACGACGATGACGGCCACCAGGGCCGCCATCGCGCGGGCGCTCCCCCGTCGGACGAGCAACAGCAGCAGCGGTAGCAGTACGTAGAGTTGGACTTCGATGGCGATCGACCAGAACGCGCGGTTGGGGCTGCCCGCGGAGAAGGCGTCTTGCACGAACAAGCCGTACACGACGACGGACTTTCCGTTGGGTGGCGCCCAGCCGGGCTGAGCGAGCACGTACCAGGTCATCACCAGACTGAATCCGAGCGCGGCCCAGTACGACGGCAGGATGCGCCAGGCTCGTCGGCGCGCGTACGTCGCGATCGACGTGAACCGCCACCCGGAGCGCGCCGGGCCGAGGCCCAGCGAGAAACCGGACAGCGCGATGAACATGACGACCGCGAACCGGCCGTAGATCATCCAGGCCGCCCAGAACGGGGCGCGGTTGGCGCCGGGGTATCCCGGCCAGGCGCGCTCGAAGATGTGGTTGAGCACGACGAACAGCGCGGCCAGGCCCCGGATCCCGTCCAGGCCCACGACGCGGCGCGGATCGGTGGCTGCCGGCGCGCGCGTCCCGGAGGCGGCGTGGTCGCGCTCGCCGAACCGGTGACCGAGCGCGAGATTCGCGTCAAGCGGGAGGCGAATACACCGACGGACCGCTGCCGGCTGGACCGTTGCGGTCACGGGACGATCCGTTCCGCCTCGTTCCAGCTTGAGGGCGCCGTCAGCGGCGTGCCGAGGCCCGTCACCGGGCACGAACGGTCAATCACGAACGACCTCCAATGGCCGCAGCACCTGATCGGGTCGTCTCGACTCGTCCGGTTGTCCCTGGTCGCGACGACGGCGAACGGCGTCCCCCAGCAGCAGGCCCGCGCCCGGGGCGACTGCGGCCAGTGCGAGCACCGCGTAGAGAGTGGAGACCGTGACCCCGGCGGCAGCGCCGAGCCCGGCTGCGGCGAAGACCCAGGCGGCGGCGCCTTCCCTCAGTCCCCACCCGCCGATGCTCAAGGGGATCACGGCTGCGGTTTGGACCACCGTCAGCAGCGCGACCAGTTCTCCCAGGGGTGCGGTGCAGCCGGCGACCCGGGCCGCGATGACGAACATGCCGGTGTGCCCGGCGACGACCAGCACCGAGGCCAGCGTGAGCTTGGGCCACACGTCTGGGGCCAGCAGGCCGTGACGCAGGTCGGCGAAAACGGTCTGGGCGCCGCGTGCCAGCCGCGACCGGCCACGGCGAGCGGCGCGTCTCACGACCAGCGCGGCACACCCGGCCACGCACGCCACACCCGCCAGGACATACGGCAGTGCGGGTCGGACGGGCGACGGCAGGGTCAGCAACACGACGGAGGTCAACACGGCCTGGACGACCTGACCCCACAGCCGTTCCCACGCCACCGCGCGCAGCCCCCGCACCACGTCTCCAGCACGCCGGCCGTGCGTGACCGCCCGGTGCACGTCGCCGAGAACCCCTCCGGGAAGCACGGAGTTGAGGAACAGGGAACGGTAGTAGGCACAGACCGCGCCCGGGAGGCCGATGTCGACGCCGAGTGCCCGGGCGACGACCCGCCACCGCCAGGCCGAACACACCGAAGTCAGGGCAGTGAGCGTGACGAAGGCCACGACCGCCTGCCAGGTGACTGCGCGCAGTCCGGCCCCGAACGGCGCCGCGCCCACCCGTCGCCAGAGAAACCACAGCACAGTGACGCAGGCGGCCAGGCGCAGCAACGCTGAGCCGAAGCGGCGCACGCCCGGAGCGATCCGGGCCGGAACCGAGCACAAACCAGACACACCGGTATACACGGGCCAGCCGGACATATAGTTCAACCGCCCGGCTGGGCAGCGTAGCGAGCGCCTGCGGCCGGTCGCGGTGAACCGGCGTGATCCCGGACCCGTTCTCCGCACGTGGAGTGGCGGCAGAAGATGGCTATGGAGGTGCAGGTGCGTACGGTTCTGCCTGCGGGGGAAGACGCACCGCGTGCGATTCGGCTCGCGACGATTGTGGGGATGCCCGCCACAGCCGCCCTGCTCGGCGTCGTGGCCGCCACGGCCGGTCTCGGCGTCGTCGGCTGGATCGCCGGGCTGGCCACCGGTTCGGCGGCGACCGCGCTGCTTGTCACCGCACGCAGGCGCAGCGACCGGCCGACGATGTTCCCGGCGGACTGGGTCACCCTGACCCGGACGCTGCTCATGGCCGGGGTCGCGGGCCTCGTCGCCGACTCGTTCGACCGACCGGTGTCAGTCACGGCGCTGGTCACGCTGTCCACCGTCGCGCTGGTCCTCGACGCGGTGGACGGGCAGGTGGCACGCCGGACCGGCACCGCCACCCCGCTGGGCGCCCGCATCGACGGCGAGGCCGACGCGTTCCTCATTCTGCTGCTCAGCATCGCCGTGTCCCAGGACTACGGCGCCTGGGTGCTGGCCATCGGCGCCGCCCGCTACGCGCTGCTGCTGGCGGGCTGGCTGATGCCGTGGCTGGCCGCGCCGTTGCCGCCCCGTTACTGGCGCAAAGTCGTGGCGGCTGTCCAGGGCATCGTGCTCACCGTCGCCGCATCCGGGCTGCTCGACCGCCTCACCGGGATGATCGCGGTCGTCGCCGCGTTGCTGCTGTTGGCCGAGTCGTTCGGCCGCGACGTGATCTGGCTGTACCGCACCGGCGCCGGCCCGCGCACCCGCCGGGCTCTACGGCTGACCGTCACCGTGCTGTCGGCCGTGCTCGTGTGGGGTGTCCTCCTCGCCCCGGACAGTCTCCCCCAGTTCACCCTCGCCGCCTTCGTCCGCATCCCCGTGGAGGGCCTGGTCCTGGTTGCCGTCGCGCTGGTGCTGCCGCCCCGGCCGCGACGGATCGTGGCCGCCGTCGCCGGATGCCTGCTCGGTCTGCTCACTGTCATCAAGATCTTCAACATAGGGTTCTACGAGGAGATCGGGCGGTCGTTCAACCCGGTGCTCGACCAGGGCGACTTCGGCCCGGCCATCGGCGTGGTACGCGACGCGATCGGCGGCACGCGCACCAACATCGCGCTCGTCACGCTCTGCCTCGGTCTCATCCTGGTCGTCGTCGCGATCACCGCTGCAGCGATTCACCTCACCACCGTGGCCGCCCGGCATCGCCGCCCCGCGGTTCGCGGACTCACCGCCCTCGCTGCGGCCTGGGCGCTGTGCGCGGGCCTGTCGCTGCAACTCGTCCCGGGATCCCCGATCGCCTCCACCAGCGCCGCCGGGCTGGCCGTCGCGCAGGTACGCGACACCCAGACGGCGCTGCGCGACAACCACAGTTTCGCGCAGGCCCTCGGCGGCTCCGACCCCGAAGCCAACGTCCCCGCCTCGGACCTGCTCACCGGGTTGCGCGGCAAGGACGTCGTCATCGCCTTCGTCGAAAGCTACGGGCAGGTCGCCGTCCAAGGCACGAGCTTCTCCCCCGGCGTCGACGCCGTCCTGCGCCAGGGCACCGCCTCGCTGGCCAGTGCCGGCTGGTCCACCCAGAGCGCCTGGCTCACTTCCCCGACCTTCGGCGGGATCAGCTGGCTCGCCCACTCCACCCTGCAGTCGGGGCAGTGGGTCAACACCGAACAGCGGTATGGCGAGCTCGTCGGCAGCCACCGGTTCAATCTGAGCGACGCCTTCTCCAAGGCCGGCTGGCGCACCGTCAGCGACATCCCGTCCGACGAGTACAGCTGGCCGCCCGGAACGTCCTTCTACCACTACGACCAGCTCTACGACCGGCGCGACGTCGGCTACCAGGGCCCGACTTTCAGCTACGCCTCGATGCCCGACCAGTACAGCCTGGCCGCGTTCCAGCGGCTCGAACTCGCCCCGGGCCACAAGCCGGTGATGGCCGAGATCGACCTGGTCTCCTCGCACACGCCCTGGGCCCCGCTGCCGACCATGGTGCCCTGGAACGAGGTCGGCGACGGCTCGATCTTCGACCCCATGCCCGCGCAGAGCGAATCCGCGGTCACGGTCTGGCGCAACGCCGACACCGTGCGCCAGTTCTACGGCCAGTCGATCCAGTACTCGATGCAGGCCCTCACCTCATGGGTCACCGAGCTCAACGATCCGAACCTCGTGCTCATCCTGCTCGGCGACCACCAGCCCGCCACCACCGTCAGCGGCGCCGGGGCCAATCACGAGGTGCCTATCTCGATCGTCGCCCGCGACCCTTCCGTGTTCGGGCGGATCGCCTCCTGGGGCTGGCAGGACGGGCTGCTGCCCGGCCCCTCCGCTCCGCTCGAGCCGATGGACGCCTTCCGCAACCAGTTCCTCAACGCCTTCAACACGCCCTAGACCCGAGCGGCGTCGGCCCGTGGACCCGCAGCACCCGAACAGCGCCGGTGATTCGCGGCGGGGCGAGCCGCGGCTGGACGAGCCGGGGCTGGACGAGTCAGGAAAGGTGGCTGGTGTCGTTGACGCCGTGGACGGTGGCAAATCCGCGGCCGTGCCACCGGATCTCGTTGATGCAGGCGGAGCCGAGATACAGCCGGTAAAGGGTGCCAAGCGGGACGTCGAGAGCCCGGCACAGCAGGATCTTTATCGGGGTGACGTGACTTACCACGAGGACGGTCTTGCCGCCGTGGTCCCGCAGCAGCCGGTCGCAGGCCCGGTTTACCCTGTGCGCCGCGTCGGCGAAACTTTCCCCGCCGGGGGGCGCTTGTTCGGGGTCGCGCCGCCAGGCTGCCACGGCTGCGGGCCATCGCTGCTGGATTTCCGCCAAGGTGAAGCCGTCCCAGTCACCGAAGTCGGTTTCGCGAAGATCGTCATCGATGGCCGCGGTCAGGCCCAGTTCGCCGGCCGCGATGGCGGCGGTGGCGACGGCGCGCTGCAACGGCGAGCTGACCACGGCATCGATCGGGGCACCGGTGGCCAGGTGGCAGGCGGCGGCCTGGGCCTGCCGGGCTCCGTCGGCGCTCAGCGGGAGGTCGCACTGCCCGCTGAAGCGGTGTTCGGGTGACAGTCGGGTATCGCCGTGCCGCAGCAGGATGGTAGTGGTGGGCGCTGCTGTGGGGTTGTCCCAGCCCAGTGTCATATGGCTGTCCCGCGCGGATGACGAAAATGTTCCGTCGACTGTGTCCATAACAGAAAGACGACCATGCCGACGGAACGGTTCAGCCGTCCAACCTCGGCCTTGTTCAGCATCGTGCGCGGTATCCGCCGAACGCGACGGGGGTCTCCCAAACGCGCACCGCCAGTACCTCGCCGCCTTCGGCCGCGACGACGGGCGAGAGGCTGTCGTGCACCCAGCGGGCGAACACCTCGACGGTGACCGCCTCGGCCCCGGCCGGGCGTATCTCCTCGAGGTTACGACCTTCGACCCGGCTGGTCAGCTCGGTCAGCGCCGCTTCGAGTACATCAAGATCACAGACCATCCCCCGGTCGTCGAGCTGCTCGCGGTCCACCACGATCTCGATCCGGTAATCATGATCATGCAGTTGCCCCTCCGGTCCGGGCATTCCCGGCATGATGTGGAAGGCACGGACGCTTCGGCTCAACCCGACTTCACAGGTCACCGGCAGTACTCCCGTCGTAGTCGAGAACGGCATGCATCAACCCGGGTAGCCCCTCGTCCACGGCTCGGAACGCCTCGGCTGCGTGGCTGAACGGGAAGACGTGAGTGCACAGCTGTGCCAACGGTAGTTCGGACAGCAACGCAACGGTTTCCCGGCGGCGCCGGGACCGGGTCCAGGTCCCGGACAGCCGGGCCGGCACCGTGGAAACCTGAGTGCTGCGGATGGTCAGGCGCCGCCGGTGAAAGGCGCCGCCGAGCGGCAGCACCACCGGTTTGGTGCCGAACCACGACGCGATCAGCAGGGTTCCCTCGTGGGCCAGCATGTCCAGCGCCGTCGCCGGCGCATCCGGGTTGCCGCTGACGTCGATGACCAGCGGAACCTGCTCTTCCGCCAACTCCTCCGGCGCGGCGGTGGTGGCGCCGAGGCTGCCGGCCAGGGCGCGGCGCCACTCCTGCGGCTCGGCGATCAACGGCCGCCATCCGGCGCTCTGCAACAGCAGGCCGGTCAGCAGCCCGAGCACGCCGGCGCCGAGCACGATGACCCGGTCGCGATATCCGGGCCCGGCATCGAGCGCCACCTGCAACGCCGTCTCGACCAGCGGCAACAAGGTTGCGGGCGCGGGATCGACGGCAGGCAGCGGAATCAGTTCATCAGCCCGCGCCGCGAATACGTCCTGGTGCGGATGGAAGGCGAATACCGACTGGCCGGACTCCACTACTTCGCCGACACACGCATACCCATAGGCGAATGGATAGGAGAACGCACCGCCGAGCGCGTCGATCGTATCGTCCAGCGCCAACTCGGCAGGGACCTCGCCACGGTACACCAGCCGCTCGGTGCCGCCGCTGATACCGGAGCACACGGTGCGGACGAGGACCTCACCGGCCGCAGGCCGCGGTGTGGGCAGTTCCCTGATCTCCACACAGCGCGGCGCGGTATGAAATATCGCGCGGGCAGACACGCAGCTCAACTACCCGCCATCCGCTGTACAAAACAGTTGATTTGCCCAGCTCGCGCAGGAGTGCCGATACAACGGCTCTGGCTCGCTTTCGGTGGGTGCATACGGCCTTGTGGTTCTCGGGGAGACGGGCGCGGTCGGCCAGACAAGGTTGATCCGATCCCGCCGGGACGATCCTTCCCGGCGGGATCGAGTCTGTCAGTTCAGCGCCGTCAGCAGGGCGCTCAGCTCAGTTCCCTGCTGTGCCGGAGACATCGGCGGGTTCGAGTGGTCGATGCCGAAGGTCTCCAGCACGTGGTCCATCTGGGCGTCGATGGAGGTCCAGCCCGTGTCGTCCAGCGGCTGCAGCGAGGCCTGATCGGCGTCCCACAGGTCCCGCAGCGACTGGGCGGCCGCGTGCGCCCCCGTGGCGTCACCCGACTGCGCGTCCTTGAGCGAGGTCGATGCGAGCGTCCTGAGCGCGTCGACCTTCGCCGGCGGGAAGTTCTTCACCGCCTGGCCGGGGGCCAGCTGGACGGTGGAGGTGGTGTCGGTCTCGGCGGCCGGGCCGACATGCGGCTGACTGTGAGCCCAGGTCAGCAGGCCCGCGGTGGCCAGGACGAGAAGTCCGAAGCCGGCCAGGCCGAGGCGTTCCCGGCGCGGGTCGGTGGTGACCGGCGGCGTGTGGGTCGCTTCGTAGGTCTCCGTCACGTCGGAGCGCGTCACCGTCAGGTAGACGACGGTCGCCAGGATCAGGCCGAGGAAGATCAGGCTGGTGGCGAACGTGCCCAGCGCCAGACCGGTCGGGTCGCCGGGGTTCTGGGCGGTCTTGGGCGAGGCGAGCCAGTCGCCGATGTTGGCCCCCAGCGGGCGGGTGAGGATGTAGGCGAGCCAGAAGGACAGCACGGGGTTCGCGCGCAGCCTCCACAGCAGTGTGACCGCCGCGATGAGGCCGAGCGGCAGCAGGACCGAGACGCCCGGGCTCCAGCCGGTGAGCTCGAGGGTCCAGTCGCCGGTTGCGGTGCCGAGAGCGAAGGTGACCAGGACGGCGAGCCAGTAGAACGCCTCACGCGGCAGCGTGGTGACCGAGTGGATCGACAGGGTGCGCTCGCGCAGCCACCACACGCCGAACACGACGGCGAGAAGCACCGAGAAGACCGCGGAGCTGATCCACAGTTGTACGTTGAGCTGGTCGGTCAGGATGTCGGTGTACAGGGTGCCCGTGACGCTGACAACGACCACGGTGAGCCAGTATGGGAACGGCACGTACCGCTTCAGCCGCAGCTGTACCGCCAGGACCGCGATGAGGACCGCGGTGAAGATCCAGGCCGTGTTCACCAGGCCGACGCCCAGTGTCGTGTTGATCCAGTCGGCGAAGCTCTCGCCGACCGTCGTGCACAGAACCTTGATCGCCCAGAACCAGACGGTGACTTCGGGGACCTTGTTCAGCATCAGACGCCCGCTGCGCGCGCGTACCTGGCTTGTCGTTGTCATGCGGCAAGGCTTTCCTGACGAACCTGCATTTGACCTGACTACACAGGCGCCCGCGGCGCGGGGAGCGTCACCTCGATGTGACCGCGGCCGTTCGCGATCGCACGGACCTCCACCCCGGCGGACGCGGCGATGCGCCTGACCACCGCCAGTCCCAGGCCGTGTCCGGTGCCGCCGGTCACCCGGGCCTCGAAGACCCGGTCGACTTCCGCCGGGTCGAATCCCGGCCCGTCGTCGAGGACGTCCATCACGACGCCCTGGGGCTGGACGCGCGCCGTGATCCATACGCGCGAAACCGCATGGTGCAGGCCGTTCTCCAGCAGGGGCGACAACACGGCCACGACGACCTCGCCGGCCACGGCGACGTCGAGATCGGTGGGGATCGCCACTTCGACCGGTCGTCCGGCGATTGCCTGCCGCGCGGCCGATCGCAGATCACACCGGGTCCCGACGTCCATCCGCGCCCGGGCCGCTCGCAAGATCGTCGTGATGGCCCGTTCCAGACGCTCGACCTCGCCCAGAACAGACTCCGGCGCCAGCTGATGACCGCACAGCTGAGCCAACTGCGCCTCGCCCCGCAGCACTGTCAGGGGCGTCCGCAGCTCGTGGGCGATCTCGTCGGTCAGCCGCCGCTCGTCCGCGAGCGCGTTGTCGACGCGCTCCAGCAGGTGGTCCAGCGTCTGCCCGAGCTCCCCGAACTCATCGCGGGGCGGGCCGAGGTCGAACCGGCGCCCGGGCTCGTGATCGCCCCAGTCGTCGGCGAGAGCGGCCATTTCGTGGACCACGCGCATCGCACGCTGCACCACGAGGTAGGCGGTGACGCCGGCGAGAAGGATCGAGATGCCTCCCAATATCAGCGACAGCGTCAGGATGCGCTGCTCAGACGTCTCGTACGGCGTCAGGTCCACCCTCACGACCACCGTGACGGAGTGGCCTTCGGTCGGGATCGGCTGGACATACAGGAGGCTGTTGTCGACGGTGGCGGTCTGGGCCCTGCCCGAGCCGGCCAGTGCTTTTATCTGCTCGAGCACGCCGTCCGGCACGATTCCGTCGATCAGATGCCCATCGGCATACACCCACGCGACCGTGTCCAGTGCCTCGCTGCCGTTCTCGATCAGCTCGACGTGGCCGTCCCGCACGGTGACGTTGGCGGCAACCGCCTCCGCGCGGGTCCGCGCCAGGTCGTGCGCGTCGGTGTTGATCACCCGGCTCAGCAACACATACGAGACCACGACCAATACCGCGACCACTGCCGTCGCGATGACGACTGTAAGCGCGACGATCCTGCCGCGTAAGCCCATCACTCCCATCGGTAGCCCACGCCGCGGACCGTCGCCAGACGGTCAGCCACACCCAGCACTCCGAGCTTGGTCCGCAGTCTGCGCACGTAGGAGTCGAGGGTGTTGTCGCTGACCTGCGCACCATGCGGCCAGCCGGCAGCGACGAGCGTGTGACGGCGAACCACGTCGCCCTGTGAGGCGATGAGCCTGCCCAGTAGCCGGAACTCGGTCGGCGTCAGACACTCGCTGGCCGAACCGTGGGTCACGGCGTGCTTCGCCGGGTCGAGAACGACTGTCCGCGGTGGGCCGGCCACCGTTGCCCTGCGCAGGAGTGCACGGACTCTCACCAGCAACTCCGGGACGTCGAACGGCTTGGTCATGTAGTCGTCGGCACCGGCTTCGAAGCCGCCGACCTTGTGATGTATGCCATCCAAAGCTGTGAGCATCAATACCGGCGCATCAATGCCACGGGCCCGCAATGCCAAGCAGACATCGCGACCGTCCGCGTCCGGAAGCCCGAGATCCAGGACAATCAGCTGGGGAACCGGCTCAAGTCGCCGCAGCAGGCTGTCCGCAGTAGCAGCGCCCGAGACCGTATGGCCATCGTGTTCGAGTACGCGCCTGAGGACATCGCGGACCGCTGCGTCATCCTCGCACACCACAATAGAAGCCACAGGCCGACCCTACTGCCACGGCACTGGATACTCTTCCCACAGGTCTCCATTTGCCCTGGTCATCGGGCTGGCTTGGCAGGTGGGGCGGGCCTGCGGCGCGTGCTGCGCCATACTTTCGATGCCTCGCCGTCTCCGCCTGGGCGGGAGTATGAAGATCGCATATACGGAAGTAGATTGCTGACATGGAAGTGAAGCGGCTCGCCGCCCTGGACATGTACGGCACCCGTGGCACCAAGCGCCGTCGGCGCATCGTCCTCGTCGAGTTCGTTGCCGGAGCGATCGTCGCGTGCGGCGTCGGCCTCTGGGTGCTTCTGGGATCCTCGAGCATCGGCGGCCGCGTGGTCGGCATCTGGCTGATCGGCGCCGGAGTGAACTACATCCCGCCGGCCATCTACGCGATACGGCTGAGCGCACCGGGCGTATTGGACGCGGAACTGGTGGGCGTCGACGTCCGGCGCGAACTGGCCCGGTACGGGATCCTCCAGCTGTGGATCATGGTTCCGTTCGCCCTGGTGTTTTTCGCTGTCCGGGGCAACCCGGCTCGAATGGGCTGATCGCCGCGTGCGGCCCGCGCCGCTCGATATTGCGATGAGGTAGCAACCTGCCCCGGTCAGGGGCAGGTTGCGCGCTGTCACTGGTAGTCGCCGATCGCCTGGATCTGCGCGTTGGTCAGGGCCTTGTCGTAGACCCTGATGTCGCCGAGGGTCCCGGGGATCCAGGCGAGGTCGAAGCCGCCGGTCATCGACCGGCCGAAGACCAGGCTCCCGTGCGTGGCGTAGGGAGTGGGATCCGTCGAGGCCCCCTGAAGCTGCCCGTTGACATAGAGCAGCAACTCGTCGCTGGTGGCGTCGAAGACCCCGACCAGGGGCGTCCAGGTGTTCAGCGCGGGCGGGGCGGACGACAGTGCCCTGTGGTCGGTGGACTTGGTCGAGTCCGAGCCCTGCCGCGTGAACGCCCAGCGGTTGTCCGTACTGTCGTACTCGAGGCGGAAGCCGCTGTTGACGGTGCTGTCCTGGCTGACGATGGTGCCCCAGGCCGAGGTTGTTCTGAGGTACACCCACGCCGCGACCGTGAAGCTCTTGCCCGGCCCGGTGTCGACGATCGGCCCCGGCACGGTGATCACGCTGTTGCTGCCGTTGAAATCGGCGGCGGCGCCGATCCAGTTGGTGTTCGCGGTGACACCGTTGTGGTGCCCGACCTTGTCTTTCGCCACCGTGCCCGAGCCGTCGTTGAGCGGCCACCACCCGACGGGCTGCGGCTGCGTGGAGCCGACGGCGGCCGCTGCGGCCGTGCTCGGCGCCGAGTGCGTCGGCGGCCCGGTGAGCGCCGAGCTCGTCGGCGACGCGGTAAGCGGCGAGTGAGAGGGCGAAGCGGACAGGCTCGTCAACGAGGGCGAGACGATGCCGGTCAGCGGCACGAGCGCCGAAGCGCCCGAGCCGGCTGAACGCGTCGCTGCCGCTGCTGCCGTCGTCGTGGTCGATCCGGATCCGTGAGAGGTCGCGACAGCGGTCGCGAGGCCCGCTATGAGCACCAGTACCGCGGTCACCGAGGCCACGACGACCCACTGTCGGGTCGTGTGCGGCAGCGGGCCGCCGGAGCGTCGCGTGTCGTGACGCTCGGCGGCGTCCGTTTCCGTGGTGCCACTGCGGTCTTGGGCCTGCCAATCAACGCGTCGCAGGGAACCGCGTATCTGGCCCGTGCCCTGACCTGTCGGACCTGTATGAGAGTCCGGATTCGGGCCGGCCGCAGACTTCGCCGTCTCAGTGCCCGCAGTCCCCTCGTCGGAACCCGGGGTCTCTGCATACTCGGAACCAGGCATCTGCCACACCTCGATCACGCTCGACGATCACTGCGATGGAACCCCACGCCCGCAAGGCTAGAGGTTAGTCGTGTGGCCGGGGACTCAGGGGGCGTCCTGGGGGCAGTTCCTGGCTTGCTTACTCACGGTGCCCGATATGCCTCCGGGTTCTGCGGCGGCTGATCGGCTGCTTGTCCGGGTGCTTTGTAGACCTCCGTGGAGATGCGCGTAGCCGAGACCGGCGCGGTGCCGGGTGCTGGGGCCTGCTGGTAGCCCGTGCCCGCGGTCGGCACCTGGGTGATCGGCGGCTGGCGCGACTCGTAACGCCTGCGCGACGTGCTCGCGGATCGGATCAGCAGGATAACCAGGGCAACCACCCCGACCACCATGATGATCACACCGGCGGTGTGGATGCTGATCCCGGACACCGTGAAGGTGACCGCGTAGGTCAGGATCGCGCCGATCGCGATGGCGACCAGGGCGCCGACCACTCCTTGCGGCCTCATCGCTGCGGGCCCTTGCGCATGGAGCGAAGGTCTGACTGCAGCGTGCGTATTCCTGCGGACAGCACCGTGCGAGACGACCCGGCGTGTGCGCTCCCAGGAAGCATCGCGGGTCCGGGCGGCAGATCGGGGATCGACTGGAGCAAAACCTTGTTCGGCATCATCAGACGCCAATCTCCGGGCAGTTCAGCGACCCGGTGTTCTCACGTCACCCCGCGGCGGCACCGACTGGAGCGCCGACGCGCGAGAGGCCGCGAGTGGACCCTCAGTACCCTGTAGAACGGATCCGACACGGCCGAGCAGAGAACGCGTGGAACGAGCCGTGGCCTGTTTGGATACGCGAGGTTGGGTAATGGGGGTGTCGGCCGTTTCCCGATGAGGAGAGTGACGCCTGAGGAGACAGCCTCATCCAAGGAGTGGGGAATGTCTGCGAACACCGTCATTGTGGCGCTCAGCCCGGCGTTCGTCGCTGGCTGCCCGGCCGGTACCCAGGAGCTGCGGTCGGCACTTTCGCGATGCCGCCCGCTCTTTGGCGAGGCGCTGGCGACGCCGCGTCCGGTCAGCCCGCGATGAGAATCCGGGTTCGACGACACGTCGGCCCGTGGGCTCGCCCCGTCCGCTCGGAGGTGGGTGTGGAGCCTGATACGTGGCTGCTCACGCCTCGGGAACGCGGAAATCCCGCGACGAGGGTGGATGAGGAGCACGAGGACGGCACCGCCTGGTCGAGCGGCAACCTGGTCAGGCCGCTGATCCACGGGGCGGCGTACTTCGCTGCACTGGCGGCGTGCGTACGCGAGATGCGGGACGGCGATCTGTTGCTGTTCACCGACTGGCGTGGCGATCCCGATCAACTGCTGGACACCGCAGGAGAGCCGGCGACCGTATCGGGTTTGCTGTGTGCGGCGGCGGGACGCGGCGTTCTGGTGAGGGGCCTGTTGTGGCGTTCGCATCTGGACCAGCTGCGTTTCAGCGGGAAGGAGAACCGGTGGCTCGGCGAGCAGGTCGAGGCCGCGGGCGGGCGTTGCCTGCTCGATATGCGGGTGCGGCCGGGGGGCTCGCACCACCAGAAGTTCGTGGTGTTGCGCCATCCGGACCGCCCCGAGCTGGATGTCGCGTTCGTCGGCGGCATCGATCTGTGCCATGGACGCCGCGATGACGCCGAGCACTCCGGAGACCCGCAGGCCCTGCAGATCGCAGCCGTCTACGGCGACCGGCCGCCGTGGCACGACGCGCAGGTCGCGATCCGCGGACCGGCGGTCGGCGACGTGGAGACCGTGTTCCGCGAGCGCTGGCAGGATCCGGCGCCGCTCACCCGCAATCCGGTGCACCGGCTGCGAGCCCTGTTCGAACACGAAGACACCCGCGCCTGCGTGCTGCCCGCCCAGCTGCCGCCGCCGAAGGCCTGCGGACCACACGACGTGGAGCTGCTGCGCACCTACCCGAACCGGTGGCGCGGCTACGCCTTCGCCCCGCGCGGGGAACGCAGCATCGCGCGCAGCTACTTCAAGGTGCTGCGCCGGGCCAGGGAACTGATTTACCTGGAGGACCAGTACCTGTGGTCCGGGCAGGTCGCCGAGCCGTTCGCGGACGCGTTGGCGGCCAATCCGGGACTGCGCATGATCGTCGTGGTGCCGCACTGGCCCGACGACGACGGCCGGATCTCCCGGCCGCCCCACCTGTTCGGCCGCAATCAAGTCCTGGAGATGCTGCGCGAAGCCGGCGGTGACCGGGTGGCGGTCTACGGGCCGGAGAACCACGCGGGCACGCCGGTCTACGTGCACGCAAAGGTCTGCGTCGTCGACGACATCTGGGCCGCGATCGGCTCGGACAACTTCAACCTGCGCTCCTGGACGCACGACTCGGAGCTCAGTTGCGCAGTACTGGATCAGACCCCTGATCTACGCGGGCCGCGCAGCGTCGGAGGAGTCGGCGACTATCCGAGGGCCTACGCGCGCGGCCTGCGCCTGCAGTTGGCCCGCGAGCATCTCGACTTGGGCGACGAGGACGACGCCGACCTCTGCGATCCGGTCTCGGCCTTCCATGCCTTCGCGCGCTCGGCCGCCGCGCTGGACGAGTGGTACGCCAAGGACCGGGTGGGGCCGCGACCGCCGGGCCGACTACGCCCCTATCGCACCGAGCACCTGTCCCGATGGACCAGAACGTGGGCCAAGCCGATCTTCCAGCACGTCTACGATCCGGACGGGCGTCCGGCCGATCTGCGGCGCGGCAATGCGTTCTAGGAGTCCTGTCAACAGCCGCGCGGCGCCGGCCGGTCCGAGTTCGCCGCGTGTGGTTGCCGGCCGAACGGGCAGGAAGGAGCCCATGCCTGCCTCGCCCGAGCGTCCTTCGACGGAGACCGCTGCGCCCGTCCGCCGCCTAAGTGCCCGGCTGGTCCTCGCGGTCTTGGTCGCGGTGCCCGCCTGCGTCGTGTTCGGCCTGCTCGCCGTCACGGTCGAGAGTGAGTGGGATCCGTTCCGGAGCCTGGACCAGCGAGTCGCCTCGAGCCTGCACGCGCAGGTCGTCCGGCACCCGGGGTGGGTACATGTCCTGACCGCGGTGACGAACGCCGGCGCGCCGGTCGTCTTCCGTGTCCTGGTGGGGCTTCTCGCGGTCGGGTTGTGGATCCGCGGCGCCCGGCGGCTCGCGCTGTGGGCGCTCGCCACCATGGCCGCGGGTGCGTTGCTCGACACCGTCCTGAAGTCCGCGGTGGGCCGGGCCCGGCCGCACCTGCCGAACCCGGTCGCCACCGCCCCGGGGGGCTCCTTCCCGTCCGGGCACGCCCTGACCGCGACCCTGGGCTGCGGGGTGATCGTCCTGGTCGTGCTGCCGGTCCTGCACACGCGGGGGCGCATCGCGGCCTGGACGCTCGGGGCCCTGGTAGTGGGGGCCGTCAGCTACACCCGGGTCGCCCTCGGCGTGCACTGGACCACCGATGTGGTCGGCGCCTGGATACTCGGCATCGGCTTGTTGGCAGCCACCACGTCGGCGTTCGGCACGTGGCGCCGGGAGCAAGGTCAGCGGCCGGTGCATCCGCTCACAGAGGGCGTGGATCCCGAGGAGTCCGCTGAGGCGATACCCGGCGGCAACAGTGCATGAGCAGGCTGCTTAAGCGGTCGTCGGTCGGGGCGGGTGCACCAATCGCACGCATGATCCAGGCCGATCCGGTTACCGGTGTGGGCATGACGAGCGACGGTCGCAGAACCGTGCTGAAAGTCGGCCTGGCACTGATCGTGCTGGTCGGCATGATGCTGGGAGCAGGTTGGCTCGTCACCCGGGCATTCGTCCACGACTGGCCGTTCACGGCCGAGGACGGTGTGGACCGTTCCCTGGCGGGCGACCGGACTCCGTTGCTCAACCACATATCGGCGTTCTTCTCCACGATGGCCAGTACGCCCTATGCGATCGGCCTGACCGTGCTGGCGGCGATCCTGGCGCGGCTGGTGTTCCACCGGTGGCGCGAGGCGTTGTTCGTCGCGGGGGTGGTCGCCGTCGAAGCAGTCGTGTTCCTGGTGACCACGCTGGTGATCGAGCGGCCGCGGCCGCTGGTCTCGCATCTGGACGTGGCACCGCCGACCTCCAGCTTCCCGTCCGGACATACCGCGGCGGCCCTCGCCCTCTACGGCGCGATCATCCTGGTGGCCCGGCTTCACGGCGTGCGGCGGCCGGTGTGGCTCCTGGTCCTGATTCCCTTCGCGGTCGGTGCTTCCCGGCTGTACCGCGGGATGCACCATCCCAGCGACGTGGTCGCTGGTCTGCTGCTCGCAGTGGCCTGTCTCGCTCTGATGCGCCGCGCGGTGCTGACCCGGACCACGCCCGCCCGGACGGATTCCCGGCTCGCCGCAAGCAGATCCAGGTGACCCGCGTCGCCGTGGTGGCGCACGGGACGAAGACCGCTGCGGACGGCTCCGACGGACTGCGCGCAGCGGTACAGGACGCGATCCGCACGGCCGGATGGCCGGAGCCGGACTGGTTGCGCACCACCGAACAGGATCCGGGACGCGGCTTGGCACAGCAGGCCGTCAAGGACGGCGCGCAACTGGTCGTCGCCTGCGGTGGCGACGGCACGGTGAGCTCCTGCGCCGAGGGGCTGGCCGGCACCGGGGTGCCGATGGCCATCCTCGCGGTGGGAACCGGAAATCTGATCGCCGGCAACCTCGGCATCCCGACCGACCCGAAATCCGCGCTTGAGGTGCTGACCTCCGGCGTGGACGAGCCCGTGGACGTCGGACGGTACGCGGGCGGGCTCGTCGTCGGCATGGCCGGCATCGGGCTGGACGCCGCAATGGTCACCGACGCCCCGGTGTGGCTCAAGAAACACCTGGGCTGGGCTGCCTACGTCGTCTCGATCCTGCGGCATCTGGGCGACCGGGGCATCCGCGTGTCGATGGAGCTGGACGGCGTGCGGCACGTGCGCCGCCGGGTACGCACGCTGGTGATCGGCAACATGGGCACGCTGCGGGGCGGCATCCAACTGCTGCCGGACGCGCGCGCCGACGACGGCCTGCTCGACGCCGTACTGCTCGCTCCCCGCGGCATCCTCGGATGGCTGCCGGTCGCCGCCCGGATCGCGATCCGCCGCAGTAAGTCCACTGTCACGGTCGAGCGCTTCCAGGCCCGCCACATCGTGGTGCGCACCGCGCACAGCGTCCCGCAGGAAGTGGACGGCGAACCGCAGCGCAGCGCCCGGGTCATGGACATCACGATCGACCCGGGCGCACTGCTCGTACGGGTACCGCGAACCGCGCAGTAGCAGAGTGCGGCGGCGGGTTCAGATCCTGCGGTGCCAGCGGGACTCGGCCAGCGAGTACACGCCGAACAGGGCCAGCCCGATCGCCACGGCGACCAGCAGGAGCGGGCCGGCAGGGGTGTGCGCGAAGGTGCGCAGGGTCGCGTCGATCCCCTTCGCCTTGGCCGCGTCGAAGGTCACCGCGGCGTCGATCATGAACACGCCGATCCCCGCGAACACCAGTCCCCGCGCGATGTTCCCGACGGTACCGAGCCATTTGACAGCCGTGCGGGTCCTGCGACTCGCCCCGCTCAACTGCAGGTCCTTCAGGAAGCTCCTGCTCGCGCCGATCCTGATCATCACCAGGCCGACCACGCCGATCACGATCCCCGCCAGGAGAACCAGGGCGCGGCCGTAGCTGTGCGCCATCGCCGTCGCACTGAAATCACGGGTCTGCTGGTTGGTCGAATTCGGCGCGGGCGAGCCGAGCACATAACGCAGCGTCCCGATGAAGAACACCGTGTACAGCACGCCGCGCACGGCCGCCAGCGCCTCCTCGCCGCCGCGCGCACCGCGCCGGTGCACCCCGTAGTAGGCCTGCGCGAACCGCCACAACGCCATCGCGGCGAACCCGAACGCCAGCAGCCACAGGATCAGTGTGCCGAACGGGTGCGCGGCCACCGCCTGCAACGCGCCGGTACGGTCGGCCTGGGGCTCGGGCCTGCCCACGGCTATCGCCAAGGCCAGCAAACCGATCAAGAAGTAGATCAGCCCACGGGCGATGAACCCGGCCTTCGCAAGCGGCTCCAGGTTGCGGGCGCGTGCTGTGGGCCGGGAACGCCCCGCGCGACGTCCGCGCGCGGAGCGATCTCTGCGTACTGAACCGGGAGCGGACAAGAGCCCACCTCATTCATTGTTTGGCCGCTGCGCTCTTGCCCGCAGCGTGAAAGAGCCAGACCAGGACCGCGCCGACGACCAGGTAGGCCAGAGCGGCCAGGCCGTAGTCGACGAACACCGTCAGCTTGGCGCTGGTGAAGGAGAACAGGGCTTTGAAATGCCAGGCGAGCGTCGAGGCGAAGCTGGCGATGTCCTTCACGATGCCGGACCCTGCCGAGACATCGGCGAGAACCAACGCGATGTGCGCCGCCAGGACGAGCGCGATGAACCCGAACACCGCCACGACGACCCGCGCCATGTCCGACGGGGAAGTGTGCTTGTGCGCCATGTGATGATCCCCTCGATTCCCGCGCCGAGACTGTCTACGCCTTGGCACTGGGCAGGGCGAGCGGGTCCGCGGGCGCGTCCGCCTTCGCCGCCGCGAGGCGCTGTCCGAGCTCGCGCAACTGCGCGGGTTTCATCGCCTTGCGCACCTGCGGGAACCAGGACTTCTCCTCCTCCTCGACGTGGTGGCGCACGTTCTCGATCAGGACCGTGACCTTCGCGTCGAAGCGCTCGTCGGTCGGGTCGATGCCGGCGAGTTCCGCGAGCATCCAGACCACCAGGTGATGCTCCTCGATGCTCTCCAGGACGTGGTCCTTGGTGGCCGGGACGGCCGCTCTGGCCTCGGGGTAGAAGATCTTCTCCTCGATGTAGGCGTGCACGGTCAGCTGTTCGGCGATCTTCTCGACGATGCGCAGCTTGGTCTTGAACGCGCGGCGGCCCGCCTTCTCGAACTGCTCGAACAGGTCTGCGACGGCATGGTGGTCGTTGATCAGCAGGTCGATCGCGTTGATCTTGGCTTCAGCGGGCATCCTCGGTCTCCGTCCCGGCCACGCGCGTCGACCTGGAGAGCCGGCTGCACCGCGTGGGCCCATCCTCTGTGCCCACCGAACGGGTTTTCAGTCACGGTCTGCGTCACCCGCCGCCGATTGCGTGCAACCTGTGGACGCGGCGGCCGCGAACGCCGCGGGTCCCGATGGTGCAAACTGGTTCACAGCGGCGCTTCGCGAAGGCAACCGGCCCTCGAACCGTGTCCCCCGGCAGCGGCGGGGCAAGGGAGGCTCGACATGAGCGGACATCCTGACGGGCTGCCAGAGCAGTGGCCCCCCAGGGCGCGGTGGGCGCTCCTCGGCCGCCAGGAGGCCATCATCGAAGCCCGCGATCATGTGCGCGACTTCCTGACCGCCAACCACCGGCCCGTCGCACCGGCCACTACGAAGCGATCGAGACCGGGCACGGCCTTCTGGTCGCGATCGGGGACGTCGTCGGCCACTCGCTGGACGCGGCCATCATCATGGGCGAGGTCCGCCACGCCCTGCGCGCCTACGCCGTCGAGGGCCATCCCCTCGACGTGATCCTGTCGCTGCTCGACACGCTGGTGACGAAGCTGCGGCCCGACGAACTCGTCACCGTGACCCTCTGCCTGCTCCTGGTGGAACCCGGAGGCCGCCGCATCCACGTCTCCAACGCGGGCCACATCCCACCGCTGCTGCTCGCCCCGGGCCGCGGCGACAGGTTCCTGCCGGAGCGCAGCGCGCTGCTGGGGCTGGGGTCGCAGCACCCGCCGTCCACGGTCCACGACCTCGACACCCCGAGTCGCATCGTCCTGATCACCGACGGCCTGGTGGAGGTCCGCAACACGGTACTGACGGACAGCCTGGCCGAGTTCCGGGCCGCGGTCCGCTCCGGCCCCGAGAACCTCGAGGCGTTGTGCGACCTGCTCCTGTCGACCTTCGGCCAGAACAAGGACGACGACATCGCCCTGGTCGTGCTCGACCTGTCCTGAACCCGCCGACCCGGTGGTGACTGCTCGGGCCGACGGCCGACGACGCCAGGTCGTCGAACGCGCCGCCAGCCTGCCTCTGCGATCAGGGATTTGCGCCCTTTGTCGCGTGTGGCCGTCGGCCCCGGGTAGCCGGTGTGCACAAGGATCGAACAGTTCGGGGGCAGGAAGGCAGGAACATGAGATGTGCTCACGGGACTGGCTACCTCCTCTGGAAACTGGGAGCTGCGCTGAGGCGGCTGGACGAGGTGCGGTTCGCGCTGACTCGCTCCAAGGACGCGGCCGGATATACGCGTTCGCTCACCGCGGCGATCCTGCGCCGCTGGCGGGTGTCCGGTGCGGTGATCGGGGATGCGCAGCTCGCGGTGTCGGAACTGGTATCCAATGCGGTCGTCCACGGCCGAGACCCGTTGGATGTGCGATTGACGCTGATGCGCGAAAGCGTGCGTATCAACGTCCATGACGGCAATCCGCTTCCGCCCCGAGTCCGCACGCCATCGCCGAGCGGCCTGTCGGGCGGGCGCGGACTGCGCATCGTGGCCGCAGTCAGCGACCACTGGGGTTATGTGCTGACCCGACGCGGCAAGAACGTCTGGTGCGAACTGTCGCTCAGCACGGGGTGAACCTCGCAGAGACGTTGAGAAGCGCCATACCCGATCTTCACGGCCCCCGCGCCAGGAGCACAGGTCCCGTCCGCCGGCGTCAGGCGGCTGATTGCGCGTGCGCACAACGGGTACCCGGGTTACCTCGGGGCCATCAGGCTCCTCCAACTCATAGAAGGTCGGAGACATGGGCGTCATCGCCTGGATCGTGCTCGGAGCACTCGCGGGCGTCATCGCGGAGAGGCTGACCGGCTGGCGCACCGGGCTGCTCATGGCCACCGTCGTCGGCATCGTCGGGGCGCTGGTCGGCGGCTTCCTGGCCAAGGCCGTGTTCCACGTCCAGACCCTCAACGGCTTCTTCAACCTGAGCACCTGGGTCACCGCGATCCTCGGCTCCGTCGTCCTGCTGGCCGCCGTGCACCTGCTCACCGGCAACCGCAGTCGCACTCGCAGTCGCAGCCGCGTGTAGTGACGAACCGCCAGGTGGCGCGGCGATCAACCTGCAGACGGGAGACCGGGATGGTGATGTCCGCCCGCGTCGTACCGCGATGGTGCGGCTGGCTGCTGCTGGCACTGGGACTGCTGTCACTGCCGTGGATCGCGGCGCTGGCCGCGGTCCTGCCGAGCACGTCGCAGAGTGCTCACTACGACGTCGCGTGGGCGGGCTTCGATCTACTGCTGTGTGGATCGCTGCTGCGTACGGGATGGGCCGCGCTGCACGGCCGCGAGCAGAGCGAGGTCTCGGCCGCGATGACGGGAACGCTGCTCGTCGTGGACGCCTGGTTCGACGTCCTCTCCGCTTCCCACACGCTCGAATTCGTGACCGCACTGGCCATGGCAGTGTGCGTCGAACTGCCGTTGGCCGCACTGTGTCTGTGGATTGCCGGCCGGGTCGACGCAGATCGCACGCGGCGCGAGAGACTCGCGTCCGCCGCATTGCGACGCCTCAATGCCCACCGCACCCGGCGCCACCCCTCCGCGCTGAGGCCGGACGCCTGAACCCCCGGCCGCGCACGACGTCAACCCATCCGTATCCCGGCCCGGGTTTCATGATCGTCGCGCGGGTACCCGTGAATGTCGTCCCGACGCCGTCCCGAACGAGGTGGGAGCAATCATGACCGCAAAGAACATCGCCCGATATCTACTGGTCGGCTCAATGACAACTTTGGCAGCGTCGGCCGCAGCACAGGTTCGGCGGGACCACCTGCGCGTACGTGCCCAGCGTCAAGCAGTTCTCGAGGAGACAGCGCCACCGAAGACGGACGCCGGCCCCGGACCCGACTACCCGCTCCCGGTCGAACCCGAAGCCGAGTTCCTGGCGGACCGCGGTGACTGGGACTGCGCCGGCCTCACGATGCCGGTGGAGGTTTCCGCGACAGACCACGAGTACTACCAGACCTGCTGGGGGCACATCCTGGGCACCTTCGCCCACTGGCCCACCACCGGTCTCGACCTGGCCGAAACCCTGACCGCGAACCTGATGCTCAATCGAGGCGTCGTACCGGCCGACCGCGAGGAATCCGCCGAACTGCCCGCCCAGTGGCGTTTCCCCACCGCGCAGGGCTATCGCGAGGCGCAGAACATCGCCGAACACGCCGACACCGGCGAACTGCCGCACCGGGAACTCTCGAAGGCGCTGATGCTCTACCGCGCCCTGTTCGAAGAAGTCCTGACGGCACCGACGCTTGCCCTCAACTCTTGAGAGTCCGGGAAACCGGGACGAACTCACGGTCAGGCGCTGTCCGCGGTCGGCAGACACGCCGAGGCCGAGCGTGAGCACGATCGCGCGCTCACACTCAGCCGGGAGACTGGCGACCACTACCAGCAAGCCGTGGCGATCGACGGACCGGCCCGCGCCGCCCAAACCAGAGACGACCGAGCCACGGCTGCTACGGTGCTAGCTGCGGCAGGGCTTGAACACGGAGTCGTCCAGATTCACCGAGTAGTCGACGCCGTTGAAGTTCGCTGAGTTGTCCGCCGAGCAGAAGCTGGTCGACGAGGAGTACTCCGCGTTGAAGACCGGCTTGCCTGCGGCGACGAACTGGCTGAGCGTGCCGCATTCGCTGTACTCGTTGCACTGCTCGTTGAGCGCCATGTCGAAGTACGGCAGCAGCGTCGCCACCTGGTCGAGGTCGTTCTTCAGCACCGCGCTCATCCCGCGCTGGTGCGCGGCGTTGGCCAGGAACGCGTTGTAGTACGCCTGGTCGGCGGCGGTGATCGAGAAGCCGGGGTTGTTGGTGTAGCCGTCGACGTTGTCGAACTCCACCGCGTCGAAGCCCTTGCCGTGGCACATGTCGAGGCGGGCGTTCATGATCGACGCGAGCACGCTGCCCGTCTTCTGGACGTCGCGCACGTCGAGCCAGTTCTCACCCGGCCAGCCGTCGACGGCGTTGCCGATCAGCGCGGCAGGGAACTGCGACGCATCCGGACGCCAGTCCTCGTAGGTTCCGGCACTGATGTAGCAGACGACCTTCATTCCCGCGTAGTGCATGGCGGTGACGTCCGAGGCCGCGGCGCCGAAGCCGTCGATGTCGTACATCTTGACGCTGCGGTACGGCGCGGTCGGCACGTGGTCCAGGACCCAGTTCCACGACGTGTCCAAGGCCGGGTGCCAACAGCCGGAACAGGCCGTCGGGCTGGGCAGCGCGACCGCGGCCGTCGCCGCGTACGAGGCCGGGGCGGTTCCGAGCACGGCGGCCGAGACGAGTGCGCCGCCGGCCAGGGCGAGGGTCACCCGTCTGGCGATTCTGGTGAGTCTGGCGAAGAGCATTGATTCCTCCGGTGCGCAGCGACCCCCTTGTTGCGTTCGCCGGATTCTTAGCAGTGCGTCCCACGCGTCGTCGAGATCTGAGATCAAAGCGCGCATCGCCCGTGAGCGCTTCGCCGGCCGCCTCGCGGCTGACCGCGCAACGGCGGTGCGCGATTCTTTGACGCGGCTCGAAGCGGGCCCCAGGATCCCCACGTTGTGAACCCGACACTCCTTGGCGCGGCGATACTGGCGGTCGGCGCCTCGCTGATCGCCGCCCAGCAGCCGACCGCCCACGCGGGCCCCGACCTGCCTGCCACCGCCGCTGCCGCCACCACCCCCACCACCTACGTCGCGCCGGGCGGTTCCGACGCCGCCGCCGGAACCGTCACCGCGCCCTTCGCCACGATCCAGCACGCGGTCGACACCCTCGGCGGCGGCGGAACCGTCGTGGTGCGCGGCGGGACCTACGCACAGCGCGTCAGCCTGAAGAACGCCACCGGCATCACGATCACGGTGGCAGCCGGAGAGCACGCGGTCCTGGACGGCTCGACGCTGACCGTCCCCACCGGCCGATCCGCGATGGTCGACATCGTCGGCAGCACGAACATCGCCGTCCTGGGCCTCGACATCACCGGCTACCGCACCTCCGCGATCGACGGCATGCCGATCGGCATCTACGTCCACGGCGGAGACACCGGCATCACGATCCACGGCGACCACGTCCACGCCATGGGCAACTACAACGGGACCTTGGGCAGCATGGACATGAACGCCCACGGCATCGCGGTCTACGGCGACTCGCCGACCCGGTCCGTCAGTGCCCTGACGATCGACGGCAACGAGGTCGACCACCTGAGCCTCGGCGCGAGCGAGTCAGTGGTCGTAAACGGCAACGTGGACGGCTGGCAGATCACCGGGAACCACATCCACGACGACAACAACATCGGCATCGACGCGATCGGTTTTGAGCCGACGCTGCCGGCGGCCTACCGCTACACGGACCTGAACCGGGCCCGCAACGGCACCATCAGCGGCAACGTCGTGGAGAACATCATCTCCGAGGGCAATCCCGCCTACTGGTCCGACGGCAGCTGGTGCAACTGCGCCGACGGCATCTACGTGGACGGCGGAACACACATCGGCATCTCCGGCAACACCACCACCCGCGCCGACATCGGCATCGAGGTCGCCGCGGAGAACGCCAAGGGCGCGGCCGACCACGTGACCGTCACCGGCAACACGGTCCAGCTCAGCCGTTACGTCGGCATCACGACCGGCGGGTACTGCGACGGCGGTTCCGACTGCGGCGGGGTGAACACCGGCCGGTCGTTCGCGAACACCTTCACCGGCAACACCCTGCGAAACAACAACACCGACCACGACGGATCGCCGGAGTTCCTGGTCCAGTACCACGAGAGCGGCAACCGGATCACCGGCAACACGATCTGCGCGGCCGGACCCGGGATCCTGCTGCTCGGCACGGTCGCACGCTCGACCTCGGGCGCGGGCGACGTCGTCGACGACAACGTCTACTCGGCCGCCGCGGCGACGAGCGCCACCGGGCAGTGGGGCTGGCACGGCGTCACGTACACCGGCTGGTCGTCATATCGCGCCGCGACCGGGCTGGACGCGCACAGCACCTTCACGCCAGCCTCGTCAGCCTGCTGATTCTGCGCTCCTGGAAACGGGGCTGTCGGCGATCCGCACCCGCACGCCGCGGGCGGCGATCGCCGCCAGCTCCCCGCCGTCCGCGGTCGAGTCGGTGACCAGTTCGTCGACGGCGTCGAGCCCGACCACGTGCGCGAGTCGCGTCCGTCCGATCTTGGATCCGTCGGCCACCACGACGACCCGGCGGGCCTGCCGTATCATCACCGCGTTGATATGTGCCTCGATCTCGTCGTGCGTGGACAGGCCGCTCGCGGCGCTGATCCCGTCGATGCCCACGAAGGCGGTGTCCACATTGACCCGCCCGACCGTCCCCTCGGCCCACGGCCCGACCAGCTCGTACGAGTTGGACCGCGCCACGCCGCCGGTCACGACGAGCTTGACCCGCGGCCGGTTCACCAGCACGCTCGCGATGTTCAGGGCGTTGGTGACGACCGTCAGGTCGGTCCGGGTGGCGAGCAGCCGGGCGACCTCGCTCGTGGTCGTCCCGCCGTTGATGGCGACGACGTGCGGACCGCAGGGCAGGGAGCGCAGCGCCATCCGCGCGATCGCCTGCTTCTGGCTGCGTCCCCGGCTGTCGCGGTAGCGCACCGGCAGTTCGTAGGCGACGTCGCGGGCCACCGCGCCGCCGTGGGTGCGGGTGAGCAGATTCTGTTCGTCCAGAAGGGAAAGGTCGCGCCGGATGGTGGCGACCGAGACCCCCAGGTCGGTCGCGACGCCGGCGGCGTTGACAGAGCCGTCGGCCGCCAAGCGGTCCAGGATCGCGGTGACCCGGTCGGAGCGGTGAGTGTGCGTGGATGCGCGATTGGGTCCGGCAGTGATGAGGCTCATCCCGAGCTCCACAGTGCTCGAGGGCACGGCCCCGCCTCGGAACCCGGCGCCGCAGCTCGGCTGCCGGTCCTGGCGACTTTGTCCGGACTCGCGGCCGGGGCCGACGTACCGGATGGGCGTACCTCTGCCGTCGGGTTTTCGGCCGCGACGTGCCGGAAATGCTAGCGAGCCGCGTACTGCCCTGCCAAGGCTCTTCGAACAGAAACGCGCAGCCGGACTGAGTGAACCGCGCACAAAGCTTGTCGCGCTCCGCGGCCGGCCGTTGAATGACCCCACCCCGCCCGCTCCAGTCGCCGCTCCATACGGGTCTCCGCTCACCGCCTCCCGCGCCGCCGACCGGCAATCCTTCGAAGGGCCAGCCCATGCAGACCAGATCGGCAAGAACCGCCCGGCTCAGGTCAGTCGCCGCCGCGGCCGTGGGTCTGTCCCTGGCTGCCTCCGGCTGCTCGTCGTCGAGCTCCGGCTCAGGGGCGCTGGACACCGCGAAGGCGACCACGATCACCGTGTGGACCGGCCAGGACGTCGCCCCCGAGAAGCTGCTCGAGAATCTGGCCGCGCAGTTCCACCGGCTGCACCCGAACGTCACGATCGACCTCTCCCCCGGCGCGCCGACCACCGACCAGCTGCTGCCCAAACTCACCGCCGCGTTCGCCAGCGGCACCTATCCGGACATCGCCTACAACTTCGGCAGTTGGGCCACCGAGATGCAGCTGTCGGGCCGCACGCTCGACATCACCGACAAGGTCAAGGACCCGGCGGTGAAGTGGGACGAGTTCCCGGCGGCCGCCCGGCAGACTGCGACGCCGAACGGCCAGGTCATCGGGTTCCCGGCCGTCGTCGACAACATCGCGGTGATGTACAACAAGCAGTTGTTCAAGAATGCCGGGATCCCGGAGCCCACCGACACCTGGTCCTGGGACGATTTCCGGGCCGACGCGAAGAAGCTGACCGACCCCGCGAAGAACGTCTTCGGCACGGCCTACTCGGTGTCCGGGTCCGAGGACACGACCTGGCACTTCTGGCCGCTGCTGTGGCAGAAGGGCGGCAGTGTCCTGACGGCGGACGGCAAGAAGTCCGCGTTCAACTCGAGCGCGGGTGTCGCGGCGCTGACCTTCCTGCAGCAGATGGCCGTCACCGACAAGTCCGTGTACCTGTCCCAGGACGACCAGAAGTACGCGGACGTGTTCAAGTCCGGCCTCATCGGCATGATCATGAGCGGGCCGTGGCAGCTGTCTGACAACGTCGCGGCGCACCTCGACTACGGCGTGGTGTACCTGCCGGCCTTCGACGGCCAGAACCACCAGACGATTTCGGGCCCTGACGTCTGGACCCTGTACGACCACCACGACGCCGACCGCGCGTACTGGTCCTACACCTTCGCCCAGTGGCTCACCTCCTCGGCCGTCGACCCGAAGTTCAATCTGGCGACCGGAAACCTGCCGCTACGCAGCAGCGAGGCCGGCAGCCAGGAGTTCCAGAGCTACGCCGCGCAGTACCCCGGTGCCCAGGTGTTCCTGGACAACCTGAAGAACGCCAAGGTCGGGCGGCCCACCGTGCCCGGCTACGTGGGCCTGTCCCAGGCGGTCGGACAGGCGATCGCGAAGGTGCTGCAGGGCCAGGGCGACCCGAAGCAGGCCCTTGACGGCGCGGCGAAGACGGCCGACACGGCCCTGGCGCAGGGCGACTAGCCACGATGAAGAACGGCATCCTGATCTCCGACCGGGAGCGCGCCCAGGCCCTCGAACGGCGGCAGGCGAAGCGGTCGGCCGCAGCACACGGCGCCCCTGACCCCGAACTGACCGGAAGCGGCGGCCACCGCACCTGGACCCGCCGACGCCGCCGGGTGCTCGGCAACCTCACCGGCTGGTCCTTCGCCGCCCCGGCCACACTCATCATCCTGGGCCTGACCCTGTTCCCGGCCGGCTGGGCGTTCCTGATCTCGCGCGAGCACTGGAACGGCTTCACCCCGCCGCGCCAGATCGGCTGGGACAACTACCGGCTCATGGTCCAGGACCCCGACTTTCGCGCGGCGGTCGACCACACCGTCCTGTTCACGGCGCTGTACGTCCCGGTCGTCCTGGTCCTGGGCGTCTTCATCGCCTCCGCGCTCAACCGGAAGATCCGCTTCATCTCGTTCTATCGCACGGCCCTGTTCATCCCGCTGGTCGTCTCGGCCGCGGCCACCGGCATCCTGGCCAACTTCGTCTTCGACCCGCAGTTCGGGCTGGCCGACAACGCGCTGCGCGTCCTGCACCTGCCCCGGCAGGGCTTCCTCGCCGACAGCCACGAGGTGATGTGGGTCATCGCCCTGATCTACCTCTGGAGCGATCTGGGCTTCTCGGTCATCGTGTACCTCGCCGCGCTGCAGGACATCCCCAAGGACCTGCTCGACGCGGCCCGCTGCGACGGCGCGAACCGGCTCCAGCAGTTCCGGCACGTCATTCTGCCGAGCATCGCCCCGGTGAGCGTGTTCGTGGGCGTATGGGAGACCATCTCGGTGCTCCAGATCTTCGAGCTGGTGCTGACGACCACCCGCGGCGGGCCGCTCGGCGCCAGCCAGACCGTCGTGTACTTCATCTACAACCAGGCCTTCAACCTGTCCCACTACGGCTACGGCTCCGCGGCCGCGTACTCGCTGTTCGGCGCGACGCTGATCATCACGCTCGCACTGTTCGCCTATGCCCGACGCAGCAAGATCGAGGCGTTCTGATGACGACCGTCCCCACCGCGCTCCCGGACCGCCCACGCGCACGCCGCCGACCCCGCTTCAGCCGCTGGCACCTGTTCCTCGCGCCGCTCTCGCTGCTGTTCCTGATTCCACTGATTCAGATGGTGCTGTCCTCGGTCACCGCGAACGGCGAGATCAACCGCTTTCCGCCGCGCTTCTTCCCATCGTCGCTGCACATCAGCGGATACGTACGGCTGTTCCACGACGCGCCGGTGGCCCGGTGGATGCTGAACTCCGCGATCGTGTCCGGCATCGCGATCATCAGCCATCTGATCCTGTGCTCGCTCGGCGGCTACGCCTACGCGCGGCTGTCGTTCCGCGGCCGCACCGTCGCGTTCGTCACACTGCTGGCCACCATCATGATCCCGACGCAGATGCTGATGATCCCCACGTATTTCATGTTCTCGCACCTGGGCCTGATCGACACGCTCGGCGCCGCATTCGTGCCCTTCCTCACCTCGGCCTTCGGCGTCTTCCTGATGCGGCAGTTCTTCCTGTCCCTGCCCAAGGAACTGGAGGAGGCCGGCCAGATCGACGGCCTGACCACCTTCGGGGTGTTCTTCCGGATCGTGCTGCCGCTGGCCAAGCCGGCCCTCGCGACGCTGGCCGTCTTCACCCTGCTGAACTCCTGGAACGACCTGCTGTGGCCGCTGATCGCGATCAACGACCCGAACAAGTACACGATCCAGCTGGGCCTGATCAACTTCCAGGGCGCGCACCATGTGGACTGGCAGGAGCTGATGGCCTGCAACGTCGTGGCGACCGCCCCGCTCGTGCTCGGGTTCCTGTTCGCGCAGCGGCAGTTCGTGCAGACCATGAGCTTCAGCGGCCTCAAGGGTTAATGGGCTGAAGGGCTGAGGCCCCCAGAGTCCCCTTCCGCAGCATCCACCCTTCGCAGCACCACGAACGGAGTCCCCTCCATGACAACCCATGCCCAAACCGAGCTGGCGAGCCAGCCGAAGTGCTGGCGGCGCGCCATCGACCTGGCGCCCACCACGGTGGGGCTACCGGAGCCGGGCGAGCGGGTCGCAGTGGTCGGATGCGGCACGTCGTGGTTCATGGCGCAGGCCTACGCGAGCCTGCGGGAAGCGGCAGGGCTGGGCGAGAGCGACGCGTTCACCGCTTCGGAGCTGCCGCCGGGCCGGCGTTATGACAGGGTGCTGGCCCTGAGCCGTTCGGGGACGACGACCGAGGTCGTCGACCTGCTGGCCCGGACCTCCGCACCGACGACCGTGATCACCGGCGTCGCCGACTCCCCCGCCGCGGCGCTCGCCGATATCGCGGTCGTACTGGACTTCGCCGACGAACGCTCGGTGGTGCAGACCCGCTTCGCCACGACGACGCTGGTCCTGCTGCGCGCGCACCTCGGCGAGGAGCTGACCCAGACCGTCGCAGACGCCGAAGACGCGCTCGCAGGCCCGCTGCCGGACGGCGTCGCCGATCGGCGCCAGTTCACCTTCCTGGGTACCGGCTGGACCAACGGGCTGGCCGCCGAGGCTGCCCTGAAGATGCGCGAGGCCGCGCTGAGCTGGTCCGAATCGTATCCGGCAATGGACTATCGGCACGGCCCGATCGCGATCACCGACGAGCAGTCGGCGGTCTGGATGTTCGGCCCCGGACCCGAGGGCCTGGCCGGGCAGGTGGCCGCCGCCGGCGGCCTGTGGGTGGAGCCGCACCTCGACCCGCTCGCCTCACTCATCCAAGCCCAACGGCTGGCACTCACGCTCGCCGCCCGCCGAGGCCTGGATCCCGACGCGCCACGCAACCTCACCCGCTCGGTAATCCTGCGACCCGCCGTGGGCCGCCCATCCCCCGTCGGCGCCACCGCCGCCACCGCCGCCCCCACCCCCGCCGCCTCCCCACTCGAAAGGCCCTCTGCGTGATCCGCATCGCCTTCATCGGCGCCGGTTCAGTCGTCTTCACCCGCCAACTGCTGCACGACATCCTGTCCTTCCCCGAGCTGTCCGACGCCACCATCGCCCTGCACGACATCGACCCGGACCGCCTGCGGGTGGCCGAGTCGCTGGCGCTGCAGACCGCCGCGTTCCACGGCGCCAAACCGACTGTCCTCGCCAGCACGGACCGGCGCACGGCCCTGACCGGCGCGGACGTCGTGGTGAACATGGTCGCGGTCGGCGGGCACCGCGCCACGCTGACCGACTTCGAGGTCCCGGCCCTGGCCGGCGTGCGCCAGACGATCGGCGACACTCTCGGCGTCGGCGGCATCTTCCGCGCGCTGCGCACCTTCCCGCTGCTCAAGGAACTGGCCGAGGACATAACAGAGGTCTGTCCTGAGGCATGGCTGCTCAACTACACGAACCCGATGGCGATGAACGTCCAGTACCTGGCGACCATCGCACCCTCCCTCAAGGTCGCAGGACTCTGCCATTCGGTGTACTGGACGGTGCGCGGGCTGTGCGAGCTGGTAGGCGTGCCGTACGAGGACGTCGACGTCCTGTCGGCAGGCGTTAACCACCAGGCATGGATCCTGCGCTGGCAACACCGCGGCCTGGACCTGTATCCAGCCCTCGACGCCGCGATCGCCGCCGACCCCGAGCTCGTGCGCCGGGTCCGGGTCGACATGTACCGCCGACTCGGCTACTACCCGACCGAGACCAGCGAACACTCCTCGGAATACGTGCCCTGGTACCTGAGCCACGACAGCGAGATCGAGCGGCTGCGGATCCCGGTAGGGGACTATCTCCAGATCAGCGCGCAGAATCTCGCCGAGTACACGCAACTGCATCAGGCAGTCGAAGCGGGCACCGACCCGCAGGCCGAGGCCGGCTGGGAGCCCGACGCCGCCGAGTACGCGCCCTTGGTGATCCACAGCCTGGCCACCAACACGCGCCGGACGATTCAGGTGACGACACCCAACACCGGTCTGATCACCAACCTGCCCCAGGGCGCGGCGGTCGAGGTCCCGGCCACGCTGGACCGCCTGGGCGTCCACCCGCACTACGTAGGATCGCTGCCGCCCCAACTGGCCGCACCCAACCGCCAGTTCCTCAACGTAGTCGAACTCGTGATCGCCGCGGCCGTCGAAGGCGACCCGCGCCACATCCGCCACGCCGCGATGGCCGACCCCGCCACGGCCGCGACGCTGACGGTAGACGAGATCTGGGCGCTATGCGACGCAATGGTGGCCGCGCACGGCGAGGCGCTGCCCGAAGCGCTGCGGCAGTCACCCCTGCCGATCAGGGGGCTGTGACAACTCCTGGTTCGCGGGGTGAGCGCTTCGTCCGGGCGTTGTGCGATCCCGCTGGTTAATTCGCCGGGTGTACCTGTGGCTGGTTGTTGCGTTGCGGCACGCTGTGGGCTGGTGCTGCGAGGGTCGCGGCCTGGTAGGCGACGTGGGCGAGCATGGACAGCGCTGCCGCCGAGTGGGATCCGGCCGGTGCGGTGCAGGTGACGAGCGTCTGTTCGGGGGCTTGCACTGAGCGGAGCGTCTGCTGCTTGATCGTGAGGTCCCCGACGAGTGGGTGGCGCAGCCCGTATTCCGCGGTGGCGCAGGCTTGAACCGTCTGGTCGGCCCACAGCCTGTTGAACTCCGGGCTCGCCATGACCAGCTTGCCGATGAGCGAGGCGAGGGCCGGATCGTCGGGGTGTGCTCCGGCGACCAGGCGCAGGTTGCCGACCACGGCCCGCGCCTTGCTCGGCCAGTCGGCGTACAGGTCACGGGTATCCGGGTCGAGGAAGACGACCTCGGTCATGTTCGGGCGTCTGCCGGGCACGCTCACACCGGCGCGGTCGAGATGGCCGGCGAGCAGGGCGTGGCCCATCGGGTTCCACGCGAGCACGTCGCTGCGCCTGCCCAGGACGATCGCCGGCACGGCCGGCATGGCGTCTAAGAGCTCTGTCAGGGCGGGATCCGCGTGCTCCACGGGGGCGGACCTGGGCATCCGGCGGCGTCCGGCGGACTCGGCCAGGGTGTGCAGATACTGGCGTTCGGCGGGATCGAGCGTGAGGGCTGCCGCGATGGCGTCGATGACCTGCGGGGATGCGTGGCGGGACTGGCCCTGTTCCAGGCGGGCGTAGTACGAGGAGCTCACGCCCGCGAGCAGGGCCAGTTCCTCGCGGCGCAAGCCCGCCACGCGTCGCCGTTCGCCGTAGGGGGTCAGCCCGACCTGCTCGGGGCGCACCCGCGCGCGGCACGCCTTGAGGAAGGTACCGAGTTCGCCGGACTGCTCGTGATCGGCCATGTTCCCATTCTCCGCCCCCGGCCGCGCCCGTGCCTGCCCCTGCCAGGGTGTGCCAACCGCGCCGCCGGATTCCTTTCCGGGCACCGCCGTCCCCGCCGTATCCACACCCCCGCAGTGCTCCCCTCAGCAGGGCGTGGCACCGGATCCGGCCGTCGCCAAGACTGAAAACGCGGTCGATGATCGCCCGCACTCAGGCCGGCCCGAACAGCGAAGAGGAATGAACCACCATGGACGAGATCACACTCGGCGACGTCACGGTCGTCCGGGTCGAGGAGATGCACGGGCCGGTGGGCATGACGCCCGAGCAGTTCTTCCCCGGCTCATCGCCAGAGCACTGGCACGAGCAGCGTGAGATGCTCGTGCCCGACCACCTCGACGCCGAGACCGACATCGTGCAGGTCGCGATGCAGACCTGGGCGCTGCGCAGCGACGGCAGGATCATCCTGATCGACACCGGGATCGGCAACGACAAGACCCGACCAGCCGTCGAAGCGTGGGACCACCTCTCGCTCGGCTACCTGGAGAACCTCGCGGCGGCCGGCATCCGGCCCGCGGACGTCGACCTCGTGGTCAACACCCACCTGCACGTCGACCACGTCGGCTGGAACACCCGGCTGGTGGACGGCGAGTGGGTGCCGACCTTTCCCAACGCCACGTACCTGATGCCCCGGGTCGACTTCGAGCACTGGAATCCCGAGAACAACCCCGGCATCGCCGGCGGCGTGAACGAGAACGTGTTCGAAGACAGCGTGGCACCGGTGCAAGCCGCCGGGCAGGTGCGCCTGTGGGAGGGTAGCCACGTCATCGACCGAAACCTCCAGCTCCTCGCCGCCCCCGGCCACACTCCGGGCTCCAGCGTGATCGTCCTGAACTCGGGAAACGACAAGGCACTCTTCGCCGGTGACCTGATACACACCCCGCTGCAGGTCACTCATCCGGAGCACCACAGCTGCTTCTGCGAGGACCCGGCCACCGCGCAGGCCACGCGGCGTGAGCTGCTCGGATGGGCGTCGGACAACACCGCGCTGGTGCTGCCCGCGCACTTCAGCGGCCACAGCGCCCTGGAGGTCGTTCGCGACGGCGGCGCATTCGAGATCAAGGGCTGGGCACCGTTCCCCGCCTACTGACCCGCACCCGTGCGGGCCGACCGATGTTCGGCCCGCACGGCCGGCGGCCGCACCGCCCGCTACCGGCGCACGACGGCGACCGGCCGACCAGCGCATCCCCGACCCGAGGCGAGAAATGACCACCTCACGTCCGACGCGCCGCACATCCGGCGCGCACACCGTCCCCGGCAGTGCGACACCCGTGCTGCGCGAGGTTGAACATGGGCTGGTGCGCGGGGTCGCGCACCCGACCCACTCGGTGTTCTACGCGATCCCCTACGCCGCACCGCCCACCGGCCTCGGCCGCTTCCAGGCACCCGGGCCGCACCCCGCCTGGCGCGGCATACGCGACGCCTCCCGCCCCGGCGCAACCGCCCCCCAACTCCCTCGAGGCCAGTTCGGGCCCTTGGACGTGAGCGCATACTTCGCCCCCGGCTGGACACACGGATCCGACTACCTCACGGTCAATGTCTGGACGCCGCCCGAGGCGCCCGCCTACGCGTTCCGCCAAGCACCCGTCCTCGTGTTCCTGCACGGCGGCGCATTCATCGCGGGCTCCTCCTACTCGCCGCTGTTCGACGGGCGCGGCTTCGCCCGCGACGGTGTCGTCGTCGTCTCCGTCAACTACCGGCTCGGCCTGTCCGGCTTCCTCGACCTCCCCTCCGCCCACCCCAACCGCGGCCTGGCCGACGTCCTCGCCGCCCTTGCCTGGGTTCGCCGCAACATCGCCGTGTTCGGCGGCGACCCGTCCAAGGTCACGCTCGCCGGCCACTCCGCAGGCGCCATCCTCACCGCTGCCGCCCTCGCCAGCCGGCAAAGCACGGGCCTGTTCCAGCGCGCCATCATGCAAAGCGGGAGCGGCACCGCGGCCTTCACCCCCGAACAGGCCGCGACCGTCAGGGAGACCGCCGCCAAGGCGCTCGGGGTGGCACCCACCCTCGACGGCTTCGCCGCGCTCACCGACCAGGAACTGCTCGCCGCCGTCCCCGCGCTCGCGGGCCTGGATCTCGATACCGCCCGAGCCCGCGATCCCCTCCAGAAGATCAGCCCGCTCGGCGTCGTACTCGACGAGCAGCCCGCGTCCGCGGCCGCCCGCGGACGCACCCAACCCGTAGACCTGTTGATCGGCCACAACGCCGAGGAGGGAAACCTCTACCTGCTGCCGAGCGGCGTCATGGCCGCCACCACACTCGACGAACTGCGCTCGGCCGCGCGCCACGCCCACCCCGACCCCGACCGCCTGCTCGCCGTCTACTCCGCCCGCCACCCCGACGCCACCCCCGGCGAACTGCGCTCGATCGTGCTGGGTGAAGCCGCCTTCGGCGCAGGCAGCCGTGCCCTGGCCGACAACCACGCCGCGGCAGGCCACAACACTTACGCCTACGTGTTCAACTGGCGCTCCACGGCGCTCGACGGGCGCCTCGGCTCGACCCACATCGTCGAGGCGCCCTTCGCCTTCGACACCCTCGCCCCCGAACTCCACGGCGAAGGAAGACTTCTCGGCCCCGCGCCCGCGCCCCAGACACTCGCCGACCAGACCCATCGCGCATGGACCGAGTTCATCACCAGCGGAACCCCCGGCTGGGCCCGCTACGAACTCGACCGGCGCACCACCATGTCCATCGACAACGAATGGGCTCCGTTGTCAGACCCGTTCGCCGAAGAACGCGCTCTATGGACCGCCGCCGACGCCACCGAACAGCCGCCGAGCTGATCAACGTAGAAGCTCAGCTGTGGCGTCCCACAGTCGGCGCTCTCGTTCCAGGTTGCGGGCGACGGGTTTCACTTCGCGTTCCTTGTCCCGGACGACGAACGCACCGTCGCGCAGATGCGCCCAGCGGTCGTCGAGGACGAGTGAGGCGAGCGCGGGCCCGGACTCGGCCGGGGACGCGACGCCCGGCAGCCGTTGTAGCCCGCGGCCTATGCGCTGGGCCGCGGGACCGCCCTGCCGTCCCAGACCGGTTCCGGGCATGACTCCGGGCTCGAACACCGAGACGCTGATCTCCCCCGGGGCCCGCCGCTGTAGTTCGTGGGCGTAGTAGAGGATCGCGAGCTTGGAGTCCGAGTAGGCAGTACCCATGGCCTTGAACGATGGGCGCGTGTCCGCTGCGGCAGGCTGTGCGAGCTCGATGGGATCGCGCCACTGCGCGGGCTGGACGCCGATCATCTTGCGGCCGAGGTTGGCGTGGTAGGTGTTCGAGCCGAGCAGCACGATGCGCGCGGGTGGAGCAAACGATCCCAGCAGGTCGCCGATCAGCTGTGCGTGGGCGAGATAGTTCACCGCGAAGGTCAGCTCGTACCCGTCGGCCGACGCGGTGCGGGTGTCCTTGACCATGACACCGGCGTTCGCGACCAGCCCTCGTAACGGGCGTACTTCTCCGGCGGCGAGCAGTTCCTTCGCCTCCTCGGCCGCGGCCCGCACGTCGGCGAGCCGCGCCAGATCGCAGCCGATCGCGCGCACTGTCGCTCCAGCGGCCCGGGCGGCGTCGGCAACCTCGGTCAGGGCCTCACCGGCCCGCCCGACCAGCAGCAGGTCGGGTCGCTGCGGGCCCGGACGGCCCGCCATCGCCAAGGCCGCCGCCCGGCCGAGCCCTCCGGTCGGGCCGGTGATCAACACCGTCTCCGGACGTGTCGTGGTCATCGGTTCACCAGCCCAGCTCGCCGTCGTCCTCCTGGAACGTGCCGGTGGGCCCGTCCTTGCCGATCGCGGCCATGCGGACGATGTTGCGCGCACTGATCTCCACCGGCCGGCCGGCACTGGTGGCGGGGTCGCCGCCACCGAGCCCCGTCGCGGTGTAGCCGGGCTCGACCGCATTGAACTTCACCTGCGGCACTGCGCGCGCGTACTGGACGGTGAGCATCGACACAGCTGCCTTGCTTGCGCCGTAGACGATCGCAGAGACCTGCGAGGCGGGTCGCGACGGCTCGTGATTCGCCCAGAACGAGCCCAGCGCGCTGGAGACGTTGACCACCACCGGGTTATCGGAGTTCTTCAACAGCGGAAGCGCCGCCTCGGTGACGCGGACGATGCCGACCGCATTCGTGTCGAACACCCTGAGCGCATCGGGGCCGTTGAGGCCGAGCAATCCGATGCCGGCATTGTTCACGAGCACGTCGAGCCCGCCATCAGCCTCGATCCGCTTGAACGCGGCGGCGACCGAGGCATCGTCGGTCACGTCGAGTTGCACGAAACGCGCGCCGAGTTCCTCGGCAGCGGCACGGCCGCGCTCCTCGTCGCGGGCGCCGATCCAGACGGTGTGCCCGCCGGCGGCGATGAGCTGGCGGGCGGTTTCGAACCCGAGGCCTTTGTTCGCCCCGGTGATCAGTGTCCTTGTCATGGATCGAGACTCGGACACGCGCGCACGGTTAGGCAGTCGTCCGGTTGTCGTAGGACTGCCAGGGCCAGGACAACGGCCGTGCCGACGCACACACTGGGACCATGGAGCCCTGGGAGTTCGGCCCGGCAGTCCGCCGCTGGCGTGACCGCGTCGCTCCCGAGAGCGCCGGTGTATCAGCAGGCGGCCGCCGCCGCGCGGTCGGGCTGCGCCGCGAAGAGCTCGCCACGCTCGCCGCCATCTCGGTGGACTACCTGACCCGGCTCGAGCAGGGGCGATCCACCTCGCCGTCAGTCCACGTCGTAGAGTCGCTGTCCCGCGCGCTACGCCTGTCCGACGCCGAACGCGAGCACCTCTTCCGGCTCGCCGGCCAGACCCCACCCGGACCCGACGTGGTCCCCTCACGCATCACGCCGAGCGTGCAGCGCCTGCTCGACCGGCTGGCGAACACCCCGGTCGCCGTCCAAGACGCCACCTCGACCCTCATCGTGGCCAACGCACCGTACGACGCGCTCATGGGCGACACGTCCACCTGGCGCGGAATCGAACGCAACGGCGTCTGGCGCCACCTGATCGGCCCCGGCAGCCGCGCCGTCCACACGGCGCAGGAGCAGGCGGACTTCGAAGCCCGCCTAGTCGCCGACCTCCGCGTCACCACCACCCGATATCCCGCCGACCGCAGGCTGCGGGACCTCGTCCATGAGCTCAGCACGCAAAGCCCACGCTTCGTCGAACTGTGGGAATCCGCCGAGATCGCCCAGCACCGGGACCGATCGAGACACAAGCTCATCGAGCACCCCGCCGTGGGCCGCATCACCCTCGACTGCGACACCCTCCTCGTCGCCGGCGACGACCTACGCATCACGGTCTACACCGCCGAACCCGGCAGCGACGACGCCGAACGCCTCGCACTCGCCATCGTCCTCGGCACACAGTCACTCATCGGCGACACGGCGCACACCTGAAAACCGGCCGAGGACGGCGGCCTCTGGTTCGACAATCACCGGTTCGACAATCACCGGTTCGACAATCTCTGGTTCGACAATCTCTGGTTCGACAATCTCTGGTTCGACAATCACCGGATCGTGGACTCCACCCCGGTGCCGTGCGGGATATCCCAGCTGACCGTGGCCCGCTCGCGATCCGCGAGGCTATCCTTGGCGACTCGACCAGCGAGTACCATATGGCCAGACCGATGGAATACGCAGGTCGCAGAGCCCGCTTAGCCTCCGGCTTTCACGAAGCGTGTGATCAGGCCGGTTGAATCAGAGGACCGAGCTAAGAGTGCGGTGGTCCTGACGCGGGCATACGGCGGGCCCGGCGCGGTGGCCGGTGAACCGGGTGCCTTCGGGAGAGCCGGTGCCGTCCAGCAGCCCGGCCAGGTCGGCGACCTGCGCGCCGTCGCTGAACGTCCTGGTCAGCCCGGTAGCCTCCGCCCCGGTAGAAATCAAACCCTTGATTCTACGCTCAAGCTCGATGAGCCCGAATGGGCCCTTGACCTCTGGATGGGAATGAAGCTTGTCCGACCCCCCCGTTGAAATGAGGTCGGACAAGCGTGGGACTACTGCGGCACCGTCAGTTGCTGAATCGACACGTTAGTACCGGGCAAACATCTGCCAGTATCCCTGATTGCAGCCGAACATCATGTTGTGGCCCGGTACCTTGCTCTGGCCTGCGTCAAGGCACCAATTGTTGGCGTAAACGTTGCGCAATGTGTAGTAGTCGTACCCCCCGACACTCGCAACCCGCGTCACCTGCCAGCGCTGGTATTCGTTGTCGGAGCACGGGAACAGGGTGCCGTCGACCTGGCCGCTGTCAAGACAGAAACCCCAGTGCCCGTCCTGCAGTTCGTATGTTCCATCGCCGTTCCTGATCCAGTTCCAGATCTGGTAGCTCCCGCTGTTGCAGCCGGAGTTCATTCGGACGATCGGATAGCCGGAAGACGTGTACCCACCGCCCCCGCTGTCGAGACAACCGACACCGGTCTGAAGTGTCCGAAGGCTCTGCCCGCCGAACGCGTTCGCCGGCGTGATCGTGATCCCGAGAAGAAGCGCTGGCAGCGCAAGCAACATCAGGAATCTGATCATCAACTTCTTTGGACTGTTCAAGAACGCAAAACTCTTGCTCATGTTTTCCTCCCCCCGTAAATAGGTTGTGGCCGGCGGTGTGCCGGCTACAACCGAGGACGTGGTTAAACGATCGCCTGCGAGCGCCCCAGCGGCTAGGCTTTTGCGCGAGCATGCAAAAGCTCTGAGGCCGGCTCGCCGGCACAAGGCTCCGGGGGGGCCAGGATGATACGGGTGGGTTTGTCGACGGATGATCTCGAGCGGTTACGGGTCGCCGACACTGCTGGCTTCGGATACGAGCTCGCGCTGGGCGGGGCGCGGCTGGCCGAGCGGACCGCCGGCCGGAGGCTCGCGGGGTGGCGGCTGGACGTGACACGCGGCTGGAACCACAACCACAGCAGGTTGTTCGACCTCTACACGCCGACGTACATGCCGGCGTTCTTCGACCGGGTCGCCGCAGCGGCACCCTCGGGGGTCGATCCCGAATCCCCGGCCGCCACCGCCCATCTGCGAGACCTGGCCCGATCCGGCGCGTTGACTCCGTTCACCCGTGGGCTCGCCGACGGACACCCGGGCGCGGTCAGCACGCTGAACGGCATACTCACCAGCTTCCGCGCTCGGGCCCTGGACCCCTACCGCCGACGAATCACCTCGGCCGTCGCCACCGCATCAGCCACAGCGAACATCCGTGCCGCGATCGGCGGCACCGACGACACGCTGAACTCCCTGCACCCGTCGATCCAATGGGACGGCCGCGAACTGCGCCTCAACACCGTCCTCGACGCCGAAGAGTCCCTCGAAGGGCGGCCCCTGATCTTCCAGCCCGCGGCGTTGGCCACCGGCATCGTGTTCGACCCACTGGCCGACTGCGTGACCGTCATCTACCCCGCCACCGCCGATCCCGTCACGCGCGACCCCGACCTCGACACCCCGCCCCAGGCCCTGGTCTCACTGCTCGGGGCGACAAGGGCAGCGGCACTGCTCACCGTGGTCAGGACACCCGCCCTGACCACCGGGCGCCTCGCAGTGACACTCGGCGTATCCGCCGCCGCCGCCTCCCGACACGCCACCGCCCTACGCGACTCCGGCCTCATCGCCACCATCCGCAACCGACAAACCGTCCACCACGCCCCAACCCGACTCGGCACCGACCTGGTACACGGATCAACCACCGAGCAACCCGCCTAAGCGCGGCGCAGACCTCCGTCTTTCGTGAAGCGTGTGACTTCGTGGCCTGATGATGTGCCACGGCCGTTGCCGGCCTCGTTCGCTGTGAAGGCATACCGAGATTCCGGCTCGGCCGGCCGGCTTACGGTGGCAGGTTGGGCAGATCGAGTCGACCACGTCGTCGAGGTCAGCGAGGAATTGGACGCGCCCGCGGTGCTGCTGCGGCCGGACGGCCACGTGGCGTAGGTCGGCGACGACCAGCCAGATCTGCTCAGTCGGATGCCAAGGTGGTTCGGCGCACCCGTCAACTGAACGCGTGATTGTCGCCTGAAAAGGTGGGCCGTTGTGACGACCCGCGCGCACCAGGTCAGCAGGTTCCAATCACCTTCCCGTCGTCGTCCACGACCTGAGCGAGGGCCAACTCGTCCGATCATGTGCCGAGCCTCGCCGCCGCCCAGGCCGATCGGCTCAACCTCGATGCCATGCTGATCCACCACTGCGCACGGCAACAGCCGGTCGAATCCGTCGACGAGTGCACCTACCCGGGGTAGCTCACGCCGACCGAGCATCGCTTCTTGGCGAAGAGCCTCACGAGCACTCTCCTCGAACACTCGACGAACCCTACGATCGCTGCCGAGGAGACCGCTCAGATAATGCAGTCAACAGAGCTGATGACCCAGCGCCTGGCTCGCCAGGTTCCATGACCTAGCGGTCCGTCGCCCGGCTGTAGGCACAGCGCTCCCGCCGCGCATCCCCGTGGAGCCTGGCGTGCCGCAGTTGCCCGAGGCACCGGCATCGGTGTCCGGTCGGCGACGTCGGGACTGTCACGGGTTCCCGGTCGTGGTGCTGTGACGGAAAAGCGCCCGGTATTCCTGGGGTGACGTGCCGATGCGCCGGTGGAAGGCGGCCCGCACGGAGGAAGGTGCGCCGAGTCCGGTGAGGCGACCGATGTGTTCCACGGGCATGGTGCTCGTCTCCAGCAGTTCGCGGGCGCGGTCGATGCGGGCGTCGGCGAGCCAGGCCATCGGTGAGGTGCCGGTCTCCTGGCGGAATCGGCGGATGAGGGTCCGCCGGGACATGTGAGCGTGTGCGGCGAGAACGTCGACGGTGAGTTCGTCGGCGAGGTTGTCGAGCATCCAGGTGCGCAGTGCGGTGAGTTGGTCTCCGGTGGCCTCGGGGCGCAGCCGTTCGATGAACTGTGCCTGCCCGCCGGCGCGCCGCGGCGGGGCGACCAGGGCGCGTGCGCGGGTGTTGGCCGCGGCGGGGCCCTGGTCGCGGCGGATCAGGTGCAGGCAGAGGTCGAGCCCTGCGGTCACGCCGGCGGAGCTGAGGATGTCACCGTCGTCGACGTACATCCGGTCGAGGACGACCTCGACCTTCGGGTACCGCCGACGCAGTTGGTCGGCGTATCGCCAGTGCGTGGTCGCGGGGCGTCCGTCCAGCAGGCCGGCAGCGGCGAGGGCGAACGCGCCGACGCAGATGGAGACCAGCCGGGCGCCCGCGTCGTGCGCGTCGCGCAGCGCGTCCAGGACGTCGGCCGACGGCGCGGTGTCGATGTCGTGGTAGCCCGGGACGATCACGGTGTCGGCGCCGATCAGCGCGTCGAGGCCGGCCGTGGCCGTGACGGTGAAACCGGCGCTCGGCACCGGTCCGGGCGGGCCGCCCGCGCAAATCACCACGTCGTAGTGCGGATCGGCCGCAAAGGTCTGCGTCGCGATCCCGAATTCCAGCGCGGGCACGCCGGGCAGGACAAGGATCGCGATCCGATGCAGGCCCGCCGCCGTCGCCATGGCCCGAGTGTAGCGGTGAGTGGCACTCGGGCCACTGTTCGGCGACCCGACCGGCTCCTACGGTTGGATGCATGGACAACGCACTCACCCTGCCCACCGGGCTGTTGGCCGACGCGAACCTGGCGCTGGTACGGCAGTCCGTCAGCACCGAGATCGCCGCGCACAGCATCCGCAGCTTCCTGTTCGCCCGCCTGATCGCCGAGCAGGAAGGTTCCCTGCACGACGCGGCCTACGACGAGGACCTGCTGTTCGCCGCCTGTCTGCTGCACGACCTGGCCTTGGGCCGCCTCGGGGCGGGCAAGGCCCGCTTCGAGGTGGAGGGCGCCGACCTGGCCGCGTCAGCGCTTACCGAGCACGGCGTCCCGGCCGCGGACGTCGACCGGGTCTGGGAGGCGATCGCCCTGCACTCGATCATGGGCATCGCCGACCGCAGGGGGCTGCTGACGTACCTGACGCACAAGGGGATATTCACCGACGCCGGCCGCTTCACCGACCTCGACGCCGAGCGACTGCAGCCGGTCTACGCCGTGTACCCCCGGCCCGCTACCAGCGCGTTCATCGTCAACGCGGTCGTCGAGCACGCGGCCCGCTCCGACGCCGCGGCACCGCCCTACTCGATGGCTGCCGAACTGCTGCGCCAACGACGGGCCGAGGCCGCGTCCTAACCGGGTCGGCGTTCCTCACCCCGGTGCGTGCGGCGCTGTCCCTCCAGGTCGGCTGACAATCTGGTGTGCCCCCCGGCAAAGGGACCAGCAGGATCTTCATTCGGCATGGGCCCTCGGCGCACTCAGGCGTTGGCGCCTACTGCTGTGGGCGTGTCGGTGAGGAAACCGCCTGACTGGTGCTGCCAGAGTTTTGCGTAGGCGCCCTTGGAGGCAAGCAGTTCGTGGTGGGTGCCCTGCTCGATGATCCGGCCGCGGTCCAGGACGACGAGCTGGTCCATGCCGGCGACGGTACTGAGGCGGTGCGCCACCACGAAGGCGGTGCGTCCTTCCATCAGCCGCCAGAGTGCCTCCTGGACGAGGATCTCGCTCTCGGAATCCAGGGCGCTGGTTGCTTCGTCGAGCAGCAGGATCGGGGCATCGCGCAGGATGGCCCGGGCCAGGGCGACGCGCTGGCGTTGTCCGCCGGAGAGTTTCACGCCGCGTTCGCCCACCATCGTGTCGTAACCGTCCGGCAGGGCGTTGACGAACTCGGCGACGTGTGCGGCCTCGGCCGCGCGGTAGATCTCGGCGTCGGTGGCTCCCGGTCGGGCGAACGCGATGTTGTCGCGCAGCGAGCGGTGGAACATCGCCGGGTCCTGGGGCACGTAGGCGATCTGGCTGCGCAGGTCGGCTTGGCGTAGGTCGCGGATGTCCTGGCCGCCGATCAGGATCCTGCCGTCATCGATGTCGGTCATCCGCAGCAGCAGCCTGGTGAGCGTGCTCTTGCCGCCGCCGGACCGGCCGACCAGTCCGATTCTGGTTCCGCTGGGCACCGCCAGGTCAAGCTCGTCAAAGAGCGGCTCGCCGCTGCCGTAACCGAAGGTCACCCGCTCGAAGCGGATCTCGGCGGACCGAGACTGCAGCGGCTGCGGCGCCACCGGGTCGAGCACGGTCGGGGGCGTGCGCAGCAGGGCGGTGAACTGCGCGGCCTCGGTCATCGCACTTTCGAAATTGCGATAGATCCGGCTGAAATCGAACATGATCCGCGTCGCGCTCGAATAGTAGGAGAAGACGATCACGATCGCCGCCACCCCCTGGCCTCTGGTGGCGAGCGTGACCGCCAACAGCAGTCCAAGGCCGACGGTCAGCACCGACATCGGCGCAATCACCGTGTCGACGCGCAGGTTGCCGTAGTCCCAGGAGCGCAGTGAGAGCCGCTTGGCCTGCGCGACTCGGGAGCGGTGTTCGGCGGCCTCCCGGCGTTCGGCGGCGAAGGCCCGCACGGTATCCATGTTCGTCAGGCTGTCTGCGACGTGGCCCGCGACGCGGGCAATGGCCGCTTCGCGCAGGTTGACCAGCGCTTGGCGGCGGCGAATGATCGGAACCACGGCCAGGGCCGTGACCGCGATCATCCCCAGGAGCACGATCACGAGCCACGGGTCGTAGCGCCACAGCACCACCGAGCCGAAGGCCAGCGGGACGAAGTTGCCCACGACCTCGAACACCAGCGTGTCGGCGGTCTGCTCGAACCGGGAAGCGAAGCTCAGGACCCGCTTCGTGAGCGAGCCGGCGAAGTTGTCGTGGAAGAACGCGGAGTCCTTGGCGAACAACTCGTCCAGGCCCACCACATACAGATGCTCGATGCCGAGGGCGTCAAGGCGGTTCAGATAGTGGATGCCGATGCGCCAGAGCACCTCCGAGAACAGCAGGATGCCGGTGAAACCGAGCACATAGGGAAACGCCGAGCCGAGAGTGAGGTGAGCGTTGCCGGTGATTCGGGTGACAAGCTGCGCGACAAGCAGCGGTGCGAGGTAGAGGATCCCGACGTTGCCCAGGGCCGGCCCCAGCACGGCCGGCAGCGCGATCCGCCAGAGCCGGGTCAGCTCGCGCCAGTAATAGCGCGCCGCGAGCATCACCGAACCCTTGTCCGGTTTCTCCTCGTTCTCGTCCTCGCGTGAAACGCCCATCACGCCTCCTCCTCACCGTGTCGCAGGATTTAGCGGTAGGCCGCCATCAGAGCGTTCAGTGTCCCGTCACGGCAGCAACGTCGTCCAAGGGTTTTCGGACGGAAGGCGACACCGTCACCGCGACACAACAGGGATATCCGAGTGCCTACAGAACCCGGATATGTGCCCACCCGGCACTCATGACCAGCCGCGTCCCCAGCCTCACGGGACAGAACAGTTAGGTCAGTTCGCCGAGGTCGCGCGCCATCCAGCCGGGCGTGTCGAAGCGAATGGGCGACGAAGTGCCGATCAGCGTTGCCAGGTGCGACTCGAGACTCTCGAGTTCGGCGGGGCCGATCTGCCGCTCCCATCGGTCGCGCAGCTCGTCGAAGATCGCTTCGCCCTGACGCAGGACTTCGAAGCCCAGGTCGGTGACCTGGAGGCGTTTGCGGCGGGCATCGAGGGGATCGGTGTCGCGCGCCACGTATCCGCGTTCCTGGAGCACTGCGATCGTCTTCGCCGCCGCCTGCTTGGAGACCGACAGGCGGCGGCCGAGCTCCGAGGCGGTGTCGGCGCCCGCGGCGATGGCCCGCATCGCGAAGTCGTGGACGGGGCGCACATCCTCGTGGCCGCGCAGGGCCAGTTCGTCGATCGCGTCCTCCACCAGCGCGCGGAATCCTCCCAGCAGGAGCAGTGCGAGATCGGCGCCGGAACGAGACATGGCAGAAGGGTACGGCAGGCGGCTGGACATCGACAACCAGGTTGGCTATTATTCGACAACTAGGTTGTCGAACTAAGGAGAAACGGTGAACTCCATACCAGCCGGTGCCACGCTTGCCGGGATCACACACCACCGCGTCGAGGTGAACGGAACCACGCTGCACTACGTCGCGGCGGGAACCAGCGGAACCCCGATCCTGCTGGTCCACGGCTTCCCCGAGACCTGGTGGGCCTTCCGCAAGCTCATCCCGCTGCTCGCCGAGCACCACCGCGTCTTCGCCGTCGACCTGCGCGGCTTCGGCGACTCCGGCAACGGGCCGGGCGAGTACGACAGCGCCACCTCGGCCGAGGACCTGCATCTTCTGATCGAACAACTCGACGTCGGCCCGGTCCATCTCACCGGACAGGACATCAGCGGAGCGACTGCGTTCCGCCTCGCGACCACGCACCCGCGGGACGTGCGAAGTTTCATCGCGATCGAGACGGGACTGCCCGGGTTCGGCGTGGAGGCGCTGGCCGACATCACCCACGGCGGCGTCTGGTATATCGGTGCCCTCACCGCGCCCGGCATCCCCGAGCTGCTGCTGGCCGGGCGCGAGCGCGAGTTCCTGAGGCAGTTCCCCGTCACGGCCACGAGCGCGGGGCAGGAAGCGATAGCCGACGCCGATATCGACGAATTCGTCCGCACCTACGCGCGCCCCGACGGCTGGCGCGGAGCGATCGGCCTCTACCGGTCGATGCTGCGCGAGGGCTCCGAGATCAAGGCTCTCGCCGAAGCGCCGGGCCTGACCGTACCCGTACTCGCGGTCGGCGCTGGCGGACGCTCCTTCACGGCCGCCACCATGACACAGGCCGCGGCGGCGACCGAGGTCAGCTCCGTATCCCTTGACGGGGTCGGCCACTACGTCGCGATGGAGGCCCCCGACAAACTGGCGAAGGCCGTCCTCGAATTCACCGGACGCATCGACGCAACCTGACCACCCGACGCCGCACCCGGCATTGACCCCACCACACAGCACGACAGATCGAAGGACCACTCGTCCGACGACAAACGGGCGGGTACGACTCGGGCCGACCTGACGGGTCTATTGCAGGACCACGGCCGCGCTTCCGGGTCGCCCTTGTACTCGTTCAGGTGCGCGCTCGTATTCCCACTCATGAGATCACCATGGCGAACGTACGAGGCCGTGTCTGGCCATCAGGCCCCAGAGGGCTCCAGTAAGGCGGCGACCATGGTTGCGGCGTGCCAGCGCGCGAACGCGTGGTGGCTCCAGCCGCGCTCTTCCACCAAGTGCTTGCCGATATCGGCACTCTCGCCAGGCGTCTCGACGGTGACGGCGTTCGGCCTGGCGGTGGGAGTCGGAGGCTGACTGGGCGTTTCGTCTCTGTCCCCGGGGCAACCCGTCGTGGACGAGGTACGACCATGTCCGAACGACGAATAGAGGCACAGGACAATGCCCGGACGCATCGAACTTCCCGGCACACTCCAGCGCTCGCCCGCCAAGGCCCGGCGTACCTGGATCAAGGCCCACGACAGCGCCGTCGAGGAGTACGGCGAAGGCCGTCGTGCCCACCAGGTCGCCTTTGCGGCTCTCAAGCACTCCTTCGAAAAGGTCGGCGACCACTGGGAGCCGAAGGAAGACGGTCGCAAAGGCCCCTCCGACCCCCGGGCCGCGACTCCGCGCACCCGCCGGGCCCGCAGTGGCGAAGGCGTCGATGAGCACGCCACCAAGACCCATCTCTACGAGATCGCCAAACGCCTTGAGATCGGCGGCCGCTCCCGCATGAGCCGCCCCGAACTGCTCGACGCGATCCGTAGAGCCAACCGCAGCTCCACCCGTGCCGCCAGCAGTACCTGATCATGCTCGTCACCCACACGCCGATCGCCGAGTGCGACCTAGGCGATATCAGACCATTGTGTTGCTGGCCCGACGGCGGCGGCGAGTACGGCGCTGTTGGGCAGCAGCACGGGACCCGCGGTGGTCAGGACCGTCACGTAGGTAAGCGTCATCCCGGTGACGCGGCCGATGATGGGGCCGCCGAGGGCTCCTGACCGGATCGTCAGTTCGTCGCCGATCGTGAAGGGCCTGGTGAACAGCAGCGTGATCCCGGCAAAGAGGTTCCCGAGCACCTGCTGGGCCGCGATGCCCAGGATCACGCCGGTGAGCACGCCGCCGAGCAGCAGCCGCTCGACCGGGACGTGCATCAGGCTCAGCGCGCAGAGAATCACCAGGGTGTAGCCGAACAGCAGGCACAGCAGCCGCAGCGTGCCCGCTCGCGCGTCGCCCAGCCGGCCCGGCGCGCGGACGAGGCCGATCACGTCGCTCGTCACGGAGCGCACCGCGATCACCGCGGCCACCAGAAAGACCACCGCGCCCGAGATCGCCAGAAACTGGCGCAGGGCCTGGTATTTCCCGGTGCCCAGGAACCCGCCGTAGTGGAAGGACACGATCAGCGCCGCGATCGCGATCACCGCGGCGAACACCCCTCGCCGTAGCAGGATCCGCGCCATGTTGCGCCGGGCACGCACGCGCAACGTTGGCGGCTCGGCGAACGGTTCGCGTTGGACGACTATCAGGCCGGGCCGTGGCTCCTGATAAATCCTCCTCGTCGCGTCGTTCGTCCCGTCCCCTGAAGGCATCCCGCTCCCTCTCCTGTCCCGCTCGCCTGCGCTGCGCGATCTGGCACTGCCGCCACCTGGTAACCGCCCTCGGCCCGGCTCAAAAGCACCGGACGGCGCCCATGGCTGATCCGTCATCCGCCCATCCAGGCTGTGCGCTTGCGGCGGTTCGCCCGCTTCCAGGTGCGGTGCGCTCGGCGTCCCAGCGCCTCGGCCAGCGCGGTCTCGCGTTCGTGCAGCAGCCCGTAGGTGAACGTGTTCTCACCGTTGTCGTAAGCGTCCAACGCCAGCTGCCGCAGCGCCTGGGACGCGATCACAGCGTCGTGATGATCGCCCAGTACCGACTGGAGCCGCTTCAGGGACTTGACGGATTTCCGGGCGTTCTTGCCTACGACCGGCGACGCGACCTCGGCGGCGTACCGCGCCCGTTTAACAGCCTTGCGCACCTCGTGCAGCGCCGCATCGCGGGCCGGACCGGTGGGTACGTCTCGAGCCGCGTGCTCACGCCGTCGCACCCGGCGGTACGAGCGCGCAACCAGGTCCGGCATCGCCTTGGCGGCGGCGTCGCCGGCCCTGGCGGTCAGCGGCGCGGCGGCGAGAAAGCCTTCGAGCGTGTTGAGCAGCGCGAGATAGCGGTCGGAGCCGAGGGCTTGGAGAATCTGCCGGCGGCCTTCGGCTCGGCGGGGTTCGAAGTGTCCGGAGATCCGGGCCTGCACGGGTCCGATGGCCAGTTCCGCGGGGACTTGGGAGAACAGTGCGGACAGGTGCTCGCCGAGCACCTCCTCGTCGCGCATCCGGCCGAGCACCTCGCCGAGCCATCGCAGCTCACTGATGAGTTCGCGCGCTTCCTGCGCGCGAAGCAGCGGACGGAACTCCTGGAGAACGGCGCGCATGCGCCGTGCGGCCACCCGCATGCGGTGCACGGAGTCGGGCGCGTCCCGGCGCACGAGCAGGTCCCACGCCGTCAGCTCCTCGAGCCGCGAGCGCAAGGAGCGCAGCAGCGCGTCCCCGGCGGTCGCCGACTTCGACGGCTGAGATTGTGGCGGTCGAGATGCTTGCGGCTGGGCCGATGAGAGGGCCTCGGACAGCGCGAGTTCCAGTTTCGTGCCGTGCCGCGCGGGACGCAGGCCGCCGCGCCGCAGGCTGCGGTCGGCCGCCTCCAGCAGCTTCAGCCCACCACTCACGCCCTCGGCGAGTTCGACCTCGACCTCATTCCACCGGGTCAGCGTCGAGGTTCGGCCGAAGGTCTCGGCGGTCACCGCGTCGAGCGCCACCTCCGCCAGGTCCGATCCGCCGGAGTCCTCGAGCGTGTACCGCCGCCTCGTGGTCGCGATCCGGGCGACCGGCCGCAGCGGGCGTCCGCGCAGTCGCGCGGTGAGCAGTTCGGTGAACTCCTCCGGCAGCTCTGAACTCGACGGCAGGCGCAGTTCGGTACGAACGCCCGCGCTCTCGGGCACCTTCAGATGCCAGCCCGCGTCGTGACCGCCGGTGCGCTGCCGCAACGTGATCCCGGCCCGCACGAGGTCGAACCCCGCGGTGTCGTAGTAGACGGCGTCGAGCGTCTCCACCTCGTCCGCCGACCGGGCGGCGACCTTCGGCAGGTCGGTCAGATCGGGCAGCGGTACGCCAACCGGCGCCTCGTACTTCCGTTCAATTTCCTGCATCGCGGTGACCATGGGGGCTGAAGTACCCCGTATCGATCGAAAATACCCCGCGCGGGCGAAATGCTGAGCCGAGCGTCGGTCGGTGAACCCGCGACTGCTGATCAGCATGAATAGTGCGGAACCGCTGCCGACGACACATCGCGTGTGTATCTGACGAAATTGGTTACCCGGCTGACGGCGGGCGGCAGCATACGGCGCCGACGGCCGAAGGGAGCAGGCACCGTGCCCAGTGAGAGTCGGTCTGTCCACACTGCCTTTGTCCTCGGCGGCGGCGGCCCGCAGGGCGCTTACGAGGTGGGCATGCTGCGCGCCCTGCTCGAGGCGGGTGTTGAACCCGATCTGGTGCTGGGCACCTCGGTCGGCGCCGTCAACGGGGCGGTGTTCGCGGCCGACCCTGACCTGGCGTGCGTCGCCCGGCTGGAGGACGTATGGGCCGCGCTCGACGCCGGCGGCGTGTTTGAGGGCTCCTTGTTCACCCGGTTCGGCACCGCCGTGCGCAGTAGGACCTACCTGCATACGAACGAACCGCTCGCACGGCTGCTCACCGAACCGCTGGCGAAACTGCGGATCGAGGACCTGCTGGTGCGCTTCCAGTGCGTCGCCGCTTCGATCGAGCGCGCCGCCGAGACCTGGTTCTCCACCGGGCCGGTCGTCGAGGCGGTGCTCGCCTCCTGCGCGGTCCCCGGATTGCTGCCGCCCGTCGAGGTGGACGGGGAACACTACCTGGACGGCGGCCTGGTCGACAGCGTCCCGCTCGGACGAGCCGTCGATCTCGGCGCCACTCGGATCTTCGTCCTGCACACCGGCCGGGCCGAGCGGCCGCTGACCGTGCCGCGGCAGCCTTGGGAAGTCGCCGCGGTGGCCTTCGAGATCGCCCGCAGGCACCGGCTCTCCCGTGCGCTGACCAACCTGCCCGACGGCGTGACGGTGCATCTGCTCCCGACCGGCGAGGCGTCGGACGATGCCGACCGGTGGAGCAGATACCTGCGCTATCGGGACTACGGCCGGGCCCACGAGCGGATCCTGCAGGCTTATCGTGCGAGCGCGGCGTACCTGAAGTCGCTCTCCTTATGATCATTCGGGTCCTGCTGAAGTGCACCGCACTACGGCGCGTGGTGACCGTCAGTCTGCTGGCCTTGTGCTCGGCGGCCGTCCTCGTGGCGCTGCCGATCAGCCTCGTCCTCGGCGGTCTCAGCCTGCTGCGGCCGGGCGCGCGCGGGCGACCGGCCCGCTTCAGCGCATTCGCCGCCGTCTATCTCGCGGCCGAGGTCGTGGGTCTCGGGCGCGCGTTGTGGCTGCGCGCGCGGTGGGCTCTGCGCGGCGGCGACCGCAGCGGCAAAAGGTACGCGGACGCCCACTACGTCCTGCTCGACCGCCTGCTTTCCTGGCTGTGCCGCGCGGCCCGCCGGGTATTCCGGCTCCGCGTGCAGCTTCCGGCGCAGCTGCTCGAAGTCCCGGACGGCCCGCTGCTGGTCTTCAGCCGCCACGCCGGACCCGGCGATTCCTTCCTGCTGGTCTACGCGCTGCTGGCCGCCGTGCGACGACGGCCGCGTGTCGTCCTCAAGCAGACACTCACCCTGGATCCGCTCATCGACGTCGTCCTCAGCCGAACACCCAACTGCTTCGTCGGCGCCGACGCCCGGGACCGGGCCGCGGCGAGCGGGCACATAGCCCGGCTCGCCGGGTCGCTCGGCCCGCGCGACGCGCTGCTGGTATTCCCCGAGGGGGGCAACTTCACCGAGGCACGCCGCTCAAGGCTGATCGAAGGCCTCGGGCGCCGACGTGACCGGCGGCTGCTCCGGGCGGCGCGCGCGCTGGAGCACGTGCTGCCGCCGCGTCCAGCGGGCGTCTTCGCCGCGATCGACGCGGCAGTGCCGGGCACGACCCTGGTCTTCGTCGCGCACACCGGACTCGACCGGCTCGAGACGGTCGCCGACGTCTGGCGAGCCGTGCCGCTGAGCCGACCGCTCCAGGTCGCCTGGTGGTCGGTTCCGCTCACCGAGGTGCCCGCCCACGACGACGAACCGGCGCGCGCGGCTTGGCTCGCGGAGCACTGGGCGAGGATCGACTCCTGGGTCGACGAGCATCGCGAAAGCGACGCGCGACGGCCTGCAGGCGCAACTTGATCAAGAATCCGACGTTTACGAGCGCACGTAGGCACCGCTGGGGTAGCCAGCCCGCGCTGCCTAAGTGCGCTCGTAGTGTCCGTCGTCCGCCTCGTCCGCCTCGTCCGCCTCGTCCGCGTCGGCATCGACGCCGTCAGCACTGTCAGCACCTTCAGCCTCGCCACTCGCGTCGCCGGAACCCTCTTCCTGCACGTCCTGCGGCTCTACGCCGTCGCCTCCGGACGCCAACGAATCCGCCTCGTGCGCCCTGCGCGCGGCCTCGCGCGCTTCGTCGAGCACGCTGCGCAGGTGCTCACTCTGGTCCTGCAGCGCGGCGGCGCGCTCCCACTCGCCCCGCGTCTCCGGGTCGGTGGCGTGCTTCGCCTCGGGCGCCGCCGCGTCCTCGAGTTCGGTCTGGTGCTCGGACACCGCCATCGCCTCCGTTTTCGACTGCCAGGTGCAGGCCGGACGACTTCGGGTACCCGGTCGCCTGGTCCCCACGCACCGACCTGATCGAAGGAGCAAGCATGAATCCGACCGGAAGCGAGTTGCGGATCGGCCCGACGGCGTACCGCGCCGAGTTGTACGCCCTCGGCCGCCAGCTGCGCGTGGACTCGATCCGGGCCAGTACCGCCGCCGGGTCCGGCCACCCCAGTTCCAGCATGTCGGCCGCCGACCTGATGGCGGTGCTGCTGGCGCGGCATCTGCACTACGACTGGGACGACCCGCGCAACCCTGCCAACGACCATCTGATCTTCTCCAAGGGACACGCCTCCCCGCTGCTGTACTCGATGTTCAAGGCGGCCGGGGTGGTCACGGACGAGGAGCTGATGACCACCTACCGGCGCGGCGGGCGGCTGCAGGGCCACCCGACCCCGATCCTGCCCTGGGTGGACGTGGCCACCGGCTCGCTCGGTCAGGGCATCGGCTACGGCGTGGGCATCGCGCTGGCCGGGCGCAGGCTCGACCACCTCCCGTACCGGGTCTGGGCGCTGTGCGGCGACAGCGAGATGGCCGAGGGCTCTGTCTGGGAGGCCCTGGACAAGGCGGCGTACTACGGCCTGGACAACTTCACCGCGATCGTCGACGTCAACCGGCTCGGCCAGGTCGGACCCACCGAGTACGGCTGGGACGTCGAGCGGTACACCCACCGGGCCACGGCCTTCGGCTGCCGCGCCCTGGCCATCGACGGGCACGACATCGACGAGATCACCGCAGCCTACGAGGCTGTGCGGCTGTCCGACCGGCCTACCGTGATCGTCGCGCGCACTGTCAAAGGCAGCGGTTTCCCGGAGATCGAGGACAGCCCGGACTGGCACGGCAAGCCGCTGCCGCAGGACATGGCGCAGCGGGCGATCGAGGGGCTCGGCGGGCAGACCGCGCTGACCGTGCGCGGCCCGCTGCCCGAGCACCGCGAGACGCGGCCCGCAGTCGGCGCACGTACAGACCCAGCCGTCCACGCCGTATCACAGACCCCTGTCACGTCACAGGCCCCTGCCGCGGTGCGGCCGCCCGGCTTCGGCCTCGGCGACGAGATCGCCACCCGTAAGGCGTACGGCCAGGCCCTCGCCGCCCTCGGCGCGCGCCCCGACGTGGTCGCGCTCGACGGAGAAGTCGGCAACTCGACCTACAACGAGGCGTTCCAGGAGGAGCACCCGGAGCGCTACTTCCAGATGTACATCGCCGAGCAGCAGCTCATCGCCTCGGCGGTGGGTCTGGCCGTGCGCGGCTACCGGCCGTTCGCCGCCACCTTCGCCGCGTTCCTGACCCGCGCGCACGACTTCCTGCGGATAGCCGCCGTCTCGCAGGTCGACCTGTGTGTCGTCGGCTCGCACTGCGGTGTCGAGATCGGTGCGGACGGCCCGTCGCAGATGGGACTCGAGGACCTCGCGATGCTGCGTTCCGTGCACGGCTCCACGGTCCTGTACCCGTCCGACGCGACCAGTGCGGCGGCGCTGACGGTGGCGATGGCCGACCTGCCCGGAATCAGCTATCTGCGAACCACGCGCGGGGCGTACCCCGTGCTGTACGGCCCGGAGGAGTCCTTCCCGGTCGGCGGCTCGAAGGTCTGGGGCGAGAGCGCGCAGGACGTGGTCACGCTGGTCGGCGCGGGCGTGACCCTGCACGAGTGCCTCAGTGCCGCGGCGGAACTGATCCGGCTCGGCGTGCCGACCCGGGTGATCGACCTGTACTCGGTCAAGCCGCTGGACGCCGGGACCCTGCGCCGCGCGGCCGAGCAGACCCGCCTGCTGGTGGTCGTCGAGGACCACCATCCCGAGGGCGGGATCGGCGAGGCGGTCGCGGCCGTGCTGGCCGGCACGCCGTCCAGGGCACGCTTCACCCATCTGGCCGTCACCACACTGCCTGGCTCGGCCGACACCAGGGAGGCTCTGAACGAGGCCGGGATCGACGCCGAACACATCGTCGAGGCCGCGCGGAACGAACTCGGCGCACTGCACTGAGAAGCCCTCGACGAGCGCGGACCCCGCCGACGTGCCAGCCGGCGGGGTCCGATTGGCCCTGCGCCGGTCGGGTAGTCGGGCATATCCCCCGCAGCATTCCCCGCAGCGATCAGCAGCGGGCCCGCCGCCGACCGGGCGGGCGGGGCCGAACCCGACACGACCGGTACGAACAGGAGCGCTCACATGCAGGACCAGGAGACGACGAACCCGACCCAGCCGTTCCTCAGCGACGTCGAGCAGCTGCGGACCAGAGCGCGCGAGCAGATGGACAAGGGGCCGGTCACCACGGCGTACGGCGCGGACCTCGACCGGGTCATCGAGGTGCTGAACCAGTCGCTGGCGACGGAACTCGTCTGCGTCCTTCGCTATCGCCAGCACCACTTCGCGGCCACCGGCTTGAACGCCACGCCCGTCGCCGCCGAGTTCCTCGAGCACGCCGACGAGGAGCAGCAACACGCCGACCTGCTCGCCACGCGGATCATCCAGCTCGGCGGGGTGCCGGACCTGAACCCGCAGACCCTCACCGGCCGCGCCCACTCCCAGTACGTCACCAGGCACGAACTGCGCGGGATGATCGAGGAGAACCTGGTCGCCGAGCGGATCGCGATCGCCGCCTACACCGAGATCATCACCTGGCTCGGCGACGGCGACCCCACCACGCGTCGCGTCTTCGAGGAGATCCTGGCCACCGAGGAGGAGCACGCCGAGGACATGCTCTCCCTGCTCGAACAGGGCTAGAGCCCGCAGCGGCCGACCGCGGCCCCCGGATCGGCGTCCCGGCGACGCCGTTTCCCCTGGGCGTGATCGGTTACTGGAGGTGCCTGGTGTCCGCGCGCGGATCGCGCCGCACCGTTCCCATCGCCGAGGAGCAAGGAGCGCCGTATGACCGTGAAGGTGTCCGACTTCGTCCTGCAGCGCCTGCGCGAGTGGGACGTCGAGCACGTCTTCGCGTACGCGGGCGACGGCATCAACGGCCTGCTCGCCGCCTGGGGCCGCGCCGACAACGACCCGATGTTCATTCAGGCCCGGCACGAGGAGATGGCCGCCTTCGAAGCAGTCGGATACGCCAAGTTCTCCGGCAAGGTCGGGGTATGCGCGGCCACGTCGGGGCCTGGCGCGATCCACCTGCTCAACGGCCTGTACGACGCGAAGTTGGACCACGTGCCGGTGGTGGCGATCGTGGGGCAGACCAACCGCAGCGCGATGGGCGGCTCCTACCAGCAGGAGGTCGACCTGCTCAGCCTCTACAAGGACGTGGCGTCCGAGTACTGCGAGATGGTCACCGTCCCCGAGCAGCTGCCGAACGTCATCGACCGGGCGATGCGCACCGCCTACGCCAGGCGCACCGTCACGGCGGTGATCATCCCCGCCGACGTGCAGGAGTTGGACTACACGCCTCCGTCGCACGCCTTCAAGATGGTGCCCTCCAGCCTGGACATGAGCGGTTTCGCCCCCGTTCCCGCGGACGAGGACCTGCAGCGTGCGGCCGACGTGCTCAACGCGGGCGAGAAGGTCGCGATGTTGGTCGGCCAGGGCGCCCGTGGCGCACGGGTGCAGGTCGAGCAGGTCGCCGAGCTGCTCGGCGCCGGGGTGGCGAAGGCGTTGCTGGGCAAGGACGTGCTGTCCGACGAGCTGGCGTACGTGACCGGTTCGATCGGGCTGTTGGGCACGCGTCCGTCATACGAGCTGATGCGGGATTGCGACACGTTGCTGGTCGTCGGGTCGAGCTTCCCGTACACGCAGTTCCTGCCCGAGTTCGGACAGGCGCGCGCCGTCCAGATCGACGTCGACCCCTTCATGGTCGGGCTGCGCTACCCCTTCGAGGTGAATCTGGTCGGGGACGCGAAGGAGACGCTCAAGCGGCTGGTGCCACTGCTGCAGATTCAGGAGAACCGGACCTGGCGGCAGACCGTGGAGCGCAACACCGCCCGCTGGTGGGAGGTGATGCAGCGGCGCGCCGCGGTGGACGCGGATCCGATCAACCCGGAGTACGTCGTGCACGCGGTCGACAGCCTGCTGCCACCGGATGCGATGCTGTCCGCGGACTCCGGGTCCGCCGCCAACTGGTACGCCCGGCACATCCGGATGCGCGGTCAGATGCGCGGCTCACTGTCCGGGACCCTGGCCACGATGGGTCCGGGGGTGCCGTACGCGATCGGGGCGAAGTTCGCGCACCCGGACCGGCCCGCCGTCGCGTTCGTCGGCGACGGCGCGATGCAGATGAACGGCCTCGCGGAACTGATCACGGCGGCGAAGTACTGGCCGCAGTGGGACGACCCGCGCCTGATCGTCGCAGTGCTCAACAACCAGGACCTCAACCAGGTGACCTGGGAGATGCGCGCCATGGAGGGCGCGCCGCAGTTCGAGCCCTCACAATCCCTCCCGGACGTCGCCTATGCGGACTTCGCGCGCTCGATCGGCTTGGGCGGCGTGCGGGTGGAGAAGCCCGACCAGGTCGAGCCGGCCTGGCAGCAGGCCCTGGCGGCGGACCGTCCGTTCGTGATCGACTTCCGCACCGATCCCGCGGTTCCCCCGATCCCGCCGCACGCCACGCTCGAGCAGATCGAGGCCGCCGCCTCGGCGATCGTGCACGGCGACAGCGACCGGGCCGGAATGATCCGGCAGGGCGTGCGGGCGAAGATCCAGGAGTTCCTGCCGGGTGGACGTGAGCGCCAGGACCGGCCGGGCGCGGAGGCCGGGCAATGACGCTGGGGCTGCTCGACCAGGCAAAGGCGGGTGCGGCGCCACTCCCCCGGCCTGAGGTTTCGCAGCACGGCGCGCCCGGCCTCGTCGTACGCGCACTGTGGAACGTGCGGCACGGGCGCTTCGAGCGCTCGCTGTCGCTGCTGACCGCCGCCGGAGCCCTGATCACGACCGCAGAGGTCTACCTGGAGCACGATCGGGCGAGCTTCGGCAACAGGATGATGTGGTGGCCGGTGGTTCTGGGGCCGCTCGGCGCGGCGGCCGGGGTCGCGGGCTTCCGCAGCGAGCGGATGGCCAGGACCGCGCTGCCGCTCGCCTCGGCCGCGATCGCCGCGAACGGGTTGCAGGGCACGTACTTGCACGTGCGCGGGATCGCGCAGAAGCCGGGCGGCTGGTCGATGGCCCGCTACAACGTGGAGCTCGGCCCGCCCCTGTTCGCGCCCTTACTCGTGAGCATGGTCGGGGGCATGGGCCTGCTGGCGTCGGTCCTGCGCCGGGAGCGCTGATCCGATGCGGCGACGCAGTCCGCGTACGTCCGAGCGCGCCTCGACGCCCGGTGCCAGGCCCAATCAGCGCTTCCCCGGCTACGACGTGACGGATCAGGCGCAGGCCTGGGATCCGGTCACGGCGGGCGTCGTACTCGGTCGGCTGGGCCTGCAGCCCGCGCTGCGGTTCTTCACCCCGGCCGAGGAGGCCGCCGCCAGCGCACTCTTCGACCAGTTGCTCGCGCAGTGGGACGAGCCGCGGGTGCCCGTCCTGCAGATGGTCGATGCGCGGCTGGCCGAGGGGCAGACGGACGGCTGGCGCTACGAGGACATGCCCGAGGACGGCGAGGCCTGGCGCCGCTCGCTGGCAGGGCTCGATCAGGACGCTGAGGAACTCGGCGGCGAGTCCGGGGTCTGCTTCGCCAACCTGGGCCGCGAGGAGCAGGCCGACCTGATCCGGACCGTGCAGGATCTGGGCGGCAAGCCCTGGCACGGCCTGCCCGCCGGCCGCGTCTGGAGCCTGTGGACCCGGTACGCGTGTACGGCCTTCTATTCGCATCCGTGGGCGTGGAACGAGATCGGCTTCGGCGGCCCGGCCTATCCGCGCGGCTACGCCAGGGCCGGGATCGGCCGGCGCGAGCCCTGGGAGGTCCCCGACCACGCGAGCGAAGCCGGGGAGTGAGGATGCTGCGATCGGAGAAGGCCGTCAGGGCGCGCAACGAGTCCGCCTGGCTGCTGCCGAACGACGGCACACGGTTCGACCGGTCTGCGGTCGCGGACATGCGCCGCTACGCCGACGGCGACGAGGTCGACCTCGTGATCGTCGGCTGCGGGGCCGGTGGCGCGACCCTCGCGCAGCGGATGGCGCGGGCCGGCTGGTCGGTGGTCTGCCTGGAGGCCGGACCGTTCTGGGATCCGGACGCCGACTGGGTCAGCGACGAGGCGGGCTCGCACCACCTGTACTGGACCGAGCCGCGGGTGATCTCCGGCACCGATCCGGTGCCGCTGGGCTCGAACAACTCCGGGCGCGGGGTCGGCGGCTCGATGGTGCACTTCGCCGGCTACGTCCCGCGCTTGCATCCCTCCGACTTCCAGACCCGCACCCTCGACGGCGTCGGCGCGGACTGGCCGCTCCGCTACGAGGACCTGCGCCCCTCCTACGAGCGGATCGAGCAGGAACTCCCGGTCGCCGGGCAGCACTGGCCCTGGGGCGACCCGCATTCGTACCCGCACGCCCCGCACCCGGTCGGCGGCAACGGCGAGGTATTCCTGCGCGGCGCGGCGGCCCTCGGCCTGGAGGCCCGCGTCGGACCGGTCGCGATCACCAACGGTCGGTTCGGCAACCGTCCGCACTGCATCTATCGCGGCTTCTGCCTGCAGGGCTGCAAGGTCAACGCCAAGGCCTCGCCGCTGATCACGCACGTACCGGACGCCCTCGCGCACGGCGCGGAGATCCGGGCCGATGCGATGGCCACCCGGATCGAGACCGACCACGAGGGCAGATACGCGACCGGCGTGCGCTACTTCCAGGGCGGGCGCGAGCACTTCCAGGCCGCGCGCGCCGTCGCAGTGGCCGGATACTCGCTCGAAACCCCGCGCCTGCTGCTCAACTCGGCCAACCGCCGCTTCCCCGAGGGCCTGTGCAACGACCACGACCTCGTGGGCCGCTACCTGATGGTGCAGGGCGCGCCGCAGAGCGCCGGCCGTTTCGCCGAGGAGATCCGGATGTACAAGGCCCCGCCGCCGGAGGTCTCCAGCGAGGCGTACTACGAGACCGACCCGGTCAGGCCGTACAAACGCGGGTTCTCCATCCAGAACATCTCCCCGCTGCCGATCACCTGGGCCGAGAATATGGCCGCGCAGGGCCACTGGGGCGAGAATCTGCGCTCGTACATGCGCGACTACGTGCACTGGGCCACCCTCGGCGCGCTGTGCGAGTTCCTGCCGCTGCCCGACAACCGCGTCACCCTCGCCGGGGAGCGCGACCGCTACGGACTGCCGGTGGCGAACATGTCGTACAGCATGTGCGACAACGATCGAGCCCTGATGCGTGCCGCGCGCGGCGTGATGGAGGACCTGCTGCACGCCGCGGGCGCGCGCGAGGTCATCACCATCGAACGCTTCGCCCACCTCGTCGGCGGCGCCCGGATGGCCCGCACCGCCGAGAAGGGTGTCGTGGACGCGGACCTGCGCAGCTTCGCGATCCCGAACCTGCTGATCACCGACGGCAGCGTCCTGCCGACTCAGGGCAGCGCGAATCCCGCGCTGACCATCATGGCCCTGGTCGACCGCGCCGCGCGGCAACTGGCCGCCGGGGCGCGCAGCGGAGTGCGCGCCCCGCGGCGAAGGGAAGCTGAATCATGATTCGAACATCGGCGTCCGCAGATGTGTCCGCGCCCACGGCACCGGCCGTCGACGCGCCGATCGACTCCGTCAGCGCGGCGGCCTTCACGGTGCCGACCGAGACACCCGAGGCCGACGGCACGCTGACCTGGGAGTCCACCACCATGGTGGTCGCGCGCGTGTCCGCGGCCGGGGTGACCGGCATCGGCTGGACGTACGGCCCCGTCGCGGCGATGCACGTGATCACCGAGCAGCTCGCCGCAGCCGTACAGGGGCGCAGCGCGCTGGACGTGCCGGGCTCGAACGAGGCGATGAGCCGGGCCGTGCGCAACGCGGGCAGGCCCGGAGTGGCCGCCGAGGCCGTCTCAGCGGTCGACATCGCCCTCTGGGATCTCAAGGCCCGGATACTCGGCCTGCCGCTGGTGCGCCTGCTCGGAGTCGCCCGGCCGGACGTGCCGGTATACGGCAGCGGCGGCTTCACCACCTACGACGACGAGCAGCTCGAACAGCAACTGCGGCAGTGGACCGAGCAGCAGGGCGTTCCCCGGGTCAAAATCAAGATCGGGGAGTCCTGGGGTTCCGCCGAGCAGCGCGACCTCGCACGCACCGCGCTGGCACGCCGGGCGATCGGCGACGACGTCGAGCTGTACGTCGACGCCAACGGCGGCTACACCCGCAAGCAGGCGATCCGGATGGCCGCGCGGCTCGCGGACCTCGGCGTCGTCTGGTTCGAGGAGCCGGTCAGCTCGGACGACCTGCCCGGCCTGCGGCAGGTCCGCGACGCCGTGCCACAGGACGTCGCAGCAGGCGAATACGGCTACGACCTGCCCTACTTCGCGCGGATGCTCGGCGCGGAGGCGGTGGACTGCATCCAGGCGGACGTCACACGCTGCGGCGGCATCACGGTGTGGCTGCGCGCCGCGGCGCTCGCGCAGGCGCTCGGGCTCCAGATCTCAGGGCACTGTGCACCGCACGCCCACGCCGCGGCCGCCGCCTCGGTGCCCAATCTGCGCCATCTGGAGTGGTTCCACGACCACACCAGGATCGAGTCCATGTTCTTCGACGGCGCCCTGGACCCGACCGGCGGCGCGATCAGGCCCGGGGAGAGCGGCGCCCCGGGTCTGGGCCTGGAACTTCGCACCGCCGTCGCCAACCGCTACCGCGTCGCCTAGCGCGCTCGCCACGATGAACGCTCGCGTCCCCCTCTTCCCACCGACCACCCTGCGCGACTACGCCCTGATCGCCGACGGTGAGCGCGGCGCGCTGATCGGCCCACACGGCGAGGTCGCGTGGCTGTGCGCGCCACGCTGGGAGTCCGACGCGGTGTTCTCCGGCCTCGTCGGGGGCGCCGGAACGTACGCCGTCGCCCCGCACGGCCGCTACGTCTGGGGCGGCTACTACGAGGACGCCGCGTTGATCTGGCATAGCCGCTGGATCACCGGCGACGGAATCGTCGAGTGCCTTGAGGCGCTGGCGTTCCCCGGCGAGAAGCACCGCTGCGTGCTGCTGCGGCGGATCATCGCGCACGACGCCGACGCGCACCTGCGGGTCGTCTTCGAACCGGCTGGCTCGTTCGGCGCGGACCGGGTGCGGCGGCCGCACCGCGACGAACGGGGCACGTGGACCGCTCAGGCGGGCAGCCTGAGGTTCCGCTGGTCCGGGGCCGAAGACGCCCGCCCCGGCCATTCCGCAGACTCCGCTCCGCACCGGCTCGCGATGGACCTGGCCGTCCCCGCCGGCAGTCACCACGACCTGGTCCTGGAGATCGGGGACACCTCGCTCGGACGGCCGGTGAACCCGGACGAGGCCTGGCGTTCGACGCAGGCGGCCTGGATCGAAGAGGTGCCCCGCCTGGAGCAGACGATCGCGCCCGCGGACGCCCGCCTGTCCTACGCCGTGCTGCGCGGGATGACGACGTCGGGCGGCGGCACGGTCGCCTCGGCCACAACCAGCCTGCCGGAGCGGGCCGAGGAGGGCCGCAACTACGACTATCGATACGTCTGGATCCGCGACCAGTGCTATATCGGGCAGGCCATCGCGGCAGCCGGTCCGCACCCGCTGCTCGACGACGCCGTGCGCTTCGTCGCCGCCCGCCTGCAGCAGGACGGCCCGCACCTCGCCCCCGCGTATACCGGCGACGGCGGCCGAGTCCCCGACCAGCGCAGGCTCGACCTGCCCGGGTATCCGGGCGGCTACGACCTGGTGGGCAACTGGGTCAACAAGCAGTTCCAACTCGACGTCTTCGGCGAGGCGCTGCTGCTGTTCGCGGCCGCCGCCCGGCACGGCCGGCTCGACGCCGACGGCTGGCGGGCAGCCGAGATCGCCGCCGGCGCGATAGCGCAACGCTGCCGTGAACCGGACGCCGGAATCTGGGAGCTCGACGACCGGGAATGGACACACAGCCGCCTGACCTGCGCCGCCGGTCTTCGCGCAATCGCACAGGCAGACCCCGCCAGCGCGGCCGTGCGAACCGGCGGCTGGGAGCACCTGGCCGACGCGATCCTCGCCGACACGACGGCGCGGGCCCTGCACCCGTCCGGGCGCTGGCAGCGCTCACCGCAGGACGAGCGCCTCGACGCGTCCCTGCTGATGCCGCCGCTGCGCGGCGCGCTGCCCGCCGACGACCCGCGCACCCGGCGCACCCTGGACGCCTACCTCGCGGACTTGACGGACGATCACTTCGCCTATCGCTTCCGGCACGACTCGCGCCCGCTCGACGAAGCCGAGGGCTCGTTCGTGCTGTGCGGCTTCGTCACCGCCCTCGCGCTGCTGCACCAGGGCCGCGAGGTCGAGGCCGTCCGCTGGTTCGAACGCAACCGCGCGGCCTGCGGCGCCACCGGCCTTTACTCCGAGGAGTACGACGTACGCCAGCGCCAGCTGCGCGGCAATCTGCCCCAGGCGTTCGTACACGCCCTGATGCTCGAATGCACGGCGCGCTTCGCCGCCGTCCCGGGCGCCGAGTGAACCGCGCGCCCGCGCCATACCCGAACCGCAGCAGAGCTGCGGAACCCACCCGAGAGGAACCACAGTGTCTCAGACGGTTGTCATCACCGGAGCCAGCGGCGGCATCGGCCGCGCCGTGGCCCGCGCATACGCCCGACGCGGAGCCCGCATCGCGCTGCTCGCCCGCGGTGAAGCCGGCCTGGACGCCGCCGCGCGCGAGGTCGACAAGCTCGGCGGCGCCGCCCTGGCGATCCCCACCGACACGGCCGAGCACGAACAGGTCCAGGCAGCAGCGCAGAGCGCCGAAGACGAACTCGGCCCGATCGACGTCTGGGTCAACGTCGCCTTCACCTCGGTGTTCGCCCCGTTCACCGAGATCACCCCCGACGAGTTCCGCCGGGTCACCGAGGTCACCTACCTGGGGTTCGCCAACGGAACGCGCGCCGCGCTGGACCGCATGCTCCCCCGCGACCACGGCACGATCGTCCAAGTCGGATCCGCACTCGGCTACCGCTCCATCCCCCTGCAGTCGGCGTACTGCGGAGCCAAGCACGCGATGAACGGCTTCACCTCGTCCGTACGCACCGAGCTGATGCACCACGGCAGTAACGTGCACGTCACCGTCGTGCAGATGCCCGCCGTGAACACACCGCAGTTCTCCTGGGTGCTCTCCCGCATGCCCAACCGCCCCCAGCCGGTGCCGCCGATCTACCAACCGGAGGTCGCCGCCCGCGCCGTGCTGTACGCCGCCGACCACCCGCGGCGCAAGCAGTACTACGTCGGCGCGTCCACCGCGGCGACCATCATCGCCGAGAAGTTCGCCCCGGGCCTGCTGGACCGCTACCTCGCCCGCACCGGGTTCTCCTCCCAGCAGACCGACCGGAAGGCCGACCCCGACCGGCCGGCCAACCTCTGGCACCCCGCCGACGGAACGGACGGCCACGACTTCGGGGCGCACGGCGACTTCGACGAGAGGTCCCACACCCGCGCCCCGCAACTGTGGCTCTCCCAGCACGCACGCCTCGGCTGGGCAGGCGCGGCTTCAGGCCTGGCGGTCGGCCTGGCCGCCGCCTTCTCGCGCGGACGCGGGCCGCGCGGTTGAGACCCGCCGACTTCGCAGCCCGGTCACACCCGCCAGCGACGACGAGGTCTACATCAACCAGATCAGCCCGGACCAGCACGGGTTCTTCGACTTCTACGCCAAGCGCATCCCGCCGCAGCTTTCGGGTAATCGCGGCTGATGAGCAATGAATCGCGGACCAGCCAGACGACCGACGAGGCCGAGGAGACGCACGAGACCGTCTACAACGCGGCGCAGGAGGCGCGCGGCGCGGCGGATGACGAACGGAAGCTGCTCGCCGACACGGCGAACGTGCGTAGCGGCGAGACCTGGGGCAACGCCAGCGGACACAGTGGTACGCGCGCCGCGTGGCTGGCCTCCGCGCTGATCATCGCCGGGTTCGTCCTCGGTGGCGTGGGCCTGACGTTCGGACCGCACCTGCTCATCTGGATCGGCGCGGCCCTCGTAGTGCTGGTCGGCGCGCTCGGGTTGTCGACGCACGTGTGGAGCGACTACCGCACCAGGAGCCGAGCCCCACGAAGCTGACGCCGGCTACGCCCAGTGCAACGCGGCGATGAGTGCGATCATCCCGGCGACGGCGTAGGCCGCGTAGTCGTTCACTGAGCCGGTGTGGGCGGCGCGCAGCAGGCGGATCGGCGAGGGCTCGGTTCGCAGCCGGAGGTATGCGCGCGTGAGCACGGCGGCGAGCAGCAGGCTCAGGCCGCCGGCCGTCAGCTCGAGGAGATCCGCGTAGTGGAAGACGATCGGCATGTCGGGCAGCGGGCCGGATCCGGCGAGCACGGCGCGGCTGTACGCGGTCGCGTGCAGCAGTCCGGACGCCGCGGGGGCCATGATCCGGTCCAGCACGAAGCCCGGCACGACGCCGAACGCCACGCAGCAGCCGCTCAGGCCGACCAGCCCGGCGAGCATTCCGGGCCGCAACTGCTCGCTGCGCTCGTACTCGTCGCCGCGCGGTCGGAAGAAGGCCAGCCAGGCCGCGCGCCCGAGCGCCGCGATCGTGATCAGCTGTGCGAGCAGCATCAGCGCGTAGGGCACGTACTGGTGACTGTCGAGCAGGCCGCGATGGATCAGGCTGAGCGAGACGTACCCGCCCAGCGGCGGTATTCCGGCGATCGACGCCGCCCCGACCGTGAACGCCGCCGCCACCGCGGGCCAGCGGCGCGCCAGACCGCCCAGTTCCGCGAGCGAGGTCACCCCGGTGCGGTGCACGATCGCCCCGGCACACAGGAACAGCAGCGACTTGAACAGCGCGTGGTTGGCCAGGTGGTATATGGACCCTGCGACGCCCGCGGGAACGCCGGTGGCCAGCCCGATCGCCAGCACTCCCATTTGCGAGACGGTGTCGTAGGCCAGCAGCCGCTTCAGATCATCCTGGGCGAGCGCGAGCAGGGCGCCGACGAGGGCTGAGACGACCCCGATCACCATCAGCGCACCGAGGATCGGCACGCGGCCGGCCGGGAAGACCTGGAAGGCGAGCCGCCCGATCGCGACGATGCCGAGGTTGACCATCAGCCCGGAGAAGAGGGCTGACACCGGTCCGGGCGCGGCCGTGTGCGCGTCGGCCAGCCAGCCGTGGAACGGCACGAGCCCCGCCTTCGTCGCGAAGCCGGACACCAGCAGCCCGAGCGCGACCAGGTCGGCCGTGGAGGCGTGCGCGGCCAGCGCGTCGTGCAGCTGGGCGAAATTCAGCGCGCCGTGCCCCGAATAGAGCAGCCCCGCGCCGATGAAGACGCCGAACCCCGCGATGGTGGTCAGCACCAGGATCTTGAACGCGGCCTCCAGGGCGATCGGGCGTTCCAGGAAGAACCCGGTCAGCCCGTAGCTGGCCAGCGCGGCCACCTCGAACCAGACGAACAGGTTGAACAGGTCGGCCGTCAGCGCGGCCCCGATCAGCGCGGCGAGCAGAAGTTGGAACAGGCAGGCGTAGCCGCCCAGCTCGCGCGCGCCGAGGCCGCCGAGCTCGGAGAGTGTGTAGACGACCAGCAGCGTGCCGATGCCCGCCACGACGAGCGCGAAGGTCAGGCCGAAAGGATCTGCCGCGAACGCGATGCCGAGCACCGCTCCGCGCACCGGGGTCCAGCCGCCCAGGTAGTGCGCGACGACTTCGTGCCCGTACACGGTCGGGGCGACCAGGATGAGCGTCGCCAGCGAGCCGAGCAGTGCGAGCGCGGAGACGAGCAGCGGGAGTCGGGCGGAGAGCCGGGCGAGCAGCGGCGCGCACACCGCCCCGGCCAGCGGCAGCGCGACCGGGATCGGCAGCAGCGAGCCCGCGGCGGCCGTGGTCACCGGCTCACCCTCGCAGCTCCCTGATCCGGTCCGCGTCCAGGGTGCGGTAGTGCTGCGCGATCCGGACCACGACCGTCAGGAACACCGCGGTCACCGCGACGCCGATGACGATCGCGGTCAGGCAGAAGTTCTGCAGTACGGGGTCGGCGACATTGCCGTGCGCGAGGCCGGCCGGGGTTTGGCCGGAGGGCGGGCTGACCAGGACCGGTGCAGTGGATCCGGAGCGGTAGGCCAGCGAGATGAACAGCAGATAGGTGGAGCTCTCCATCAGCGACAGGCCCATCACGATCTTGATGAGGTTGCGCCGGGTCAGCACCGTGTACAGCCCGGCGCAGAACACCGCGCCCGCCACCAGGTAGTTGGCCACGATCATCGTCGGCCGCCTTCCGGGGCACCTGCTTCCGGCCGGTCCGCGTCGCCACCGCCCGCCTCGTCGTCGGATTCGTCGCGCGTCCAGTCGTGGCCCATGGCCAGCAGCGCGAACACGGCGATGGTCAGACCGGTCCCGACCTCCACCAGCTCCCCGGCGGAGAAGAGCTGCGCGACCCCGCCGGAACGGATCGTGCCCGCCGGCTCCAGCGGCAGCCAGTTCGCCGAGAACGAGCCCTTGAGCACCAGGCCGAGCGCCTCGGTCAGCAGGATCAGCGCGGCCCCCGCCATCTCCACCGTCTCCAGCAGGCCGGGCCGCACGACGGCGGCGATGCGCCTGCGGCCGAATGCCGCGTACACCAGCAGCACCACACCGAGCGCGACCGCTCCCCCGGGGAAACCGCCGCCGGGCGAGTAGCCCCAGGCGACGAGATAGCATCCGGTCACGGCCAGGATCGGCGTCGCGACACGTACCGCGCCACGCACGACCACGCTCATCGCCTCGGCGCGTTCCGGCGCGGGCGTGCCCACCCGTTCGGCGTCCGGGAACTCCGGGCGAGTCGGAGCACTGGACTCGGACTCGCCGCTCTCCGCCGCGCGGGCCGCACGTTCGTCCGCGTCAGGATGGTCGGCCGGATCGATCTGGGACTGCTCGCGTAGACCCGCCACGTCCTCGCCGAAGTAACCACGCCGGGCCTCGCGCGGCCGGGCGAGCAGCACGACGCTGATCACCGCGGCCAGCAGCAGGAAGGTCTCGCCGAAGGTGTCGAAGCCGCGCGTGCCGTAGACGACCTCGTTGACCGGCTCCAACAACTTCCAGCCGGGCAGCGCCACCTCCAGCGCGTACCGGGCGACCTGCGGCAGCGCGGCGTGCTCGCGTGGAAGATCCAGCAGGGCTGCCCCCAGCGCGACGGCCATGCCCAGCACCAGCACCGCCCCGACGGCGACGCGGTGTCGCGGCTCGGCCTCGACCGCCTCGCCGACCAGCCGCGGGCCGCGCGTATCAGTGGTCGTCATCGCCGGACTGCCCTTCCTCGCGCAGCTCGCCACGGTCGGACACGTCGGTACGCACCTTGCCGATCGCGATCAGGTACAGCACCGGCATCGCGATCGCCCCGACGACCGCTTCCGAATGCGCGTCGTCGGGCGCGCCGAGCACGACGAACAGCAGCGTGAGCAGCGTGCCGACGCCGGACAGCGCCATGACCGCGCCGTTGAGGTTGCGCAGCCGGACCACCAACACCGCCGTGGCCGTGATCATCGCCAGCACGAGATAGTCCAGCGCCCAGAAGAGGCTCATCGCTCGCTCCCCTCCTGCGCGCCGTCCGCCGCACGGTCACCCGGCTTGCTCGTGCGCTCGGCCGCCTCGTCGCGCACGGCCCCGGGCCACATCGGCACGCCCGCCTTGTACGCCGCGCGGGCCAGGGCGTGTGAGGCCGCCGGATTGACGACCAGCAGCAGGACCGCGACGATCAGCGCCCTGCTCGCGTAGCTGCTCACCACGCCCTCACCGACCACGAGCCCGACCAGAGCCGGCAGCGCGCCCATCGTCACGGTCTTCGACGAGCACTGAATCCGGGTGTAGAGATCCGGCATTCGCAGGATCCCGACTGCGCCGGACAGCGAGAAGCCGAGCCCGACGACGCAGAGCACGATGAACACGGCCGTCTTCACAGCAGCCCCCGTTCGAGGTAGCGCGACCAGACGATCGCGCCGAGATAGCTGAACGAGGCGAGCCAGATCGCCACGTCCAGGTACACGGTCCGGTCCGCGAAGGCGGCGTAGAAGAGCACTGCCAGCGTCGTCTGGGTGGAGAGGGTGTTGAGCGCCACGATGCGGTCGGAGATGGTCGGCCCCGCCGCGAGCCGCACCACCAGCAGCAGTCCGATGACGGTCTCGGCCACGGCGACCGCGCCGTAGAGCGTCGGATCCAGGCTCATCGGCCCTCCTCTGAGGCGGTTTCGTCGGGAAGGAAGCGCTCGACCGGCCCGTTGGTCGCCGCGCGGGCGTGCTGCGGGCCGCGTTCCGGCACGGACACCGCGTGATAGAGCAGCTCACCGCGCCGCCGGTCCACGTCAACGAGCTGGTTGTCGACCACCACCGACGTCAACAGGCCGACCACGGTCAGCCCGAACACCGAGCGCTGCGTGGTCGGCGTGATCACCATCCCGCTGCGCAGCGGACGGCTCGGTGCCCAGATCCGGGCCGCGAGCCGCAGATTCGCCACCACGACCCGGCCGAGCGACGTCGCCAAGAGGCCCACCACGGCGCACAACCGCGACGGCGCCAACAGCCTCCACGGACGCACAACCGGGCCGAGCGGAGCCAGCGCGACCGCTATCGCGAGCGCGACGCCCGCACCGAACGCGACCTGCTCGACAGTCAAGGTCCAGGTCAGCAGAACCCAGACCAGCAGGCACCACACCATGAGCGTCGCCACCCGGCCAAGCCACCGCGCCCCGGACTGCAGATGTCTCGCTGGCAGAATCAAAGATCCCGACCGGCGCCGGCGCGGGCGGTGTCGTCCTTCAACAGCACAATCCGCGTCCACGGGGTCCTTCCCTCCGGTCGCCACGGGGCGACCGAGTGCCCGTTGCGACGCAGGTCATGCGGTCGCTGCGCCATCCGGCTGGTCCGGCGTACTCGCGGCCCGATCCGGCGCTGCCGACGGCCGGCGACCGTTAACCGCCGTCCCCCACGGGTAAACGCGGGCATGATTTCGCTCGCGACCAGTCTTCGCCACTGCATCTCACCCACCGCAGAACTACGCCGCCGATACGGAGCGGAGGAGGCGACACGCCGCATGCTGCTGCCCGTCATCCTGCCGCTGTGGTCGGCTGCCGGACTGGCGGACTGGTGGATGCGCCGGCGCTCCGACATCGAACACACCGCAGGCGCCCGCGAGTCGGCCATACACACCCTGATGATGGCCGAGGGCGGCATCCCGCTGCTGCTCGGCCGCTATCCACCCGGACCAAGGCAGGCGTGATCGCGACCGTCGTGCTGCTCGACGCCGTTCCGTACGCCGAAGAGCTGGTGCGCTGCCTGCGCGCCGACCGCTCACTGCGCAGCCGCCCGGTGGCGCCCGAGGCCGCGCCGACCACCCCGGTTTGCTTCCGGATCACTCGGGTAGCAGGCCCACTCCGCCGGACTCCCGCGAAAGAGGCCCAGCATGCCTGACGAGCACCCGTCCCCCACATCCGCGACCGGCTCGGCCGACAGCAATCCGGGGGCTGATGCCAAGGACAGCCAGCTCGACGCATCGCGGGTGGCTCCGGGCGCGGGGCCGCTGACCACTCAGCAGGGCGTCGTGGTTGACGACACCGACAACTCGCTGCGCGCGGGAGACCGGGGACCCACCCTGCTCGAAGACTTCCAGCTGCGCGAGAAGATCACTCACTTCGACCACGAGCGCATCCCGGAGCGGGTGGTGCACGCGCGCGGGGCCGGGGCCTACGGCCACTTTCAGCTGATCGAACCGCTGGGCGAATACACCTGCGCGGACTTCCTGTCCCGCCCCGGTGCGCGTACCCCGGTGTTCGTGCGCTTCTCCACCGTGCAGGGGCCCCGAGGCTCGGCCGACACGGTACGCGACGTGCGCGGCTTCGCCACCAAGTTCTACACCCGGCAGGGCAACTACGACCTGGTCGGCAACAACATGCCGGTCTTCTTCATCCAGGACGCGATCAAGTTCCCTGACTTCGTACACGCCGTCAAACCGGAGCCACACCGCGAGATCCCCACCGGCGCCTCGGCGCACGACACGTTCTGGGACTTCTGCTCGCTGCAGAGCGAATCCACCCACATGCTCATGTGGCTGATGTCGGATCGGGCCATCCCGCGCAGCTACCGCACCATGCAGGGCTTCGGCGTGCACACCTTCCGCCTCGTCAACGCCGACGGCGTCGGCACCTTCGTCAAGTTCCACTGGCGCCCCGTGCTCGGCACGCTCTCCCAGGTCTGGGACGAGGCCCAGCTGACCGCCGGGCGCGATCCGGACTTCCACCGCCGGGACCTGTGGGACGCGATCGAGGCCGGCCACCATCCGGCCTGGGACCTGGGCGTGCAACTGGTCTCCGAGCAGGACGAGCTCTCCTTCGACTTCGACCTGCTCGACCCCACCAAACTCATCCCGGAGGAGCAGGTGCCGGTCCGCACCGTGGGCCGGATGACTCTGGAGCGCAATCCGGACAACTTCTTCGCCGAGACCGAGCAGGTCGCGTTCCACACGGCGAACGTGGTGCCGGGCATCGATTTCAGCAACGACCCGCTGCTGCAGGGCCGCAACTTCTCCTACCTCGACACCCAGCTGATCCGCCTGGGCGGCCCCAACTTCGCCCAGCTGCCGGTCAACCGCCCGCTCGCACCGGTACAGCACAATCAGCGCGACGGCTACGGGCAGCACCGGATCGACGTCGGCCCGGCCAGCTACGCGCCCAACTCCCTCGGCGGCACCGAGGTGGCCGAGCCCCACGCCGCCACCGTCTACCGCCACTACGAGCGGCGCGTGGACGGCGAGACGATCCGCCGCCGCAGCCCGAGCTTCGCAGACCACTACAGCCAGGCCACGCTCTTCTGGAACAGCATGTCCCCGTGGGAGAGGCGGCACATCACAGCCGCGTTCGTCTTCGAACTCGGGCACGTCCGGTCAGCCCAGATCCGCCAGCGCATGGTCGACAACCTCACTCACGTCGACGCCGAACTCGCGAACCAGGTGGCCGAGAAACTCGGTATCCCAGTCCCGATCCAAGTCCCAGTCCCAGCCACCGCGCTGCGGCCGGTACAGCCCGAGGGCGCTGCGCACGAGCAGAACCGCGAAGAGCGCCAGATCCGCGAGGACGACCACAAACAGCAGCGCTCCTCCCCCGCGCTGAGCCAGGCCAACCTGCTCACCGAACACCTCGACGGACGCAAGGTCGCCCTGCTGCGCCCGCACGGCTCTGGCCCCGACGCCGGCTCCGGTACGGACTCCCGCATGAGCCTGATGGAGTCCGAGTTGCGCGACCAGTTCGCCGCACGCGCCGTCACGCTCGCAATCCTCGTCCCCGACCACCCGGCCCGAGACGAATCCCTGCTCCCCCTGGACAGCTCCGTGTTCTACGACGCCGTCGTCATCCTCAGCGACGCGCGATCCTGGCTCGCCGAAGACCCGGACGTCCGGCGCTTCGTCAACGAAGCCTACCGGCACGGCAAACCACTCGCCGTGCTCAGCGAGCACGCCGACGGCATCCTGACAGAGCTCGCCGGCATAGTGTCGCGGCCCACGCTGCGAGACGACGAGGGCGTCATCGTCCAGGTCGATCCTGCCGACTCCACAAGCGCCCTCACCCAACGCATCCTCAGCGCCCTGACACGACACCGCTACCCCGACCGCGAGTAAGAGACGACACTCCGAGCTGCGACGTTGCTGTACCGCGTGCTCGCCATGCGCACCGAGACCCAGTTCTGGCGGACCTGCCACGAAGTGGCAAAGAGAGGAACATGACCATCCTGGATTCCTCTGAACCGTCCACCGCAGGACCAGACCACGGCGCCTCGTACCGGTCACCCGCGCAGACCGCACTTCTTGAACTCAGCGCACAGCTGCACAAGGGCTACGCCGTGGTAAGCGTCCGGGGCGAGTTGAATGCGGTCACGATCGACGATCTCACACGCCTGGCAGATGCACTCGCCCGCGAAGGACGCCCCCGCATCGTGCTAGGGAGTGTTTGAAAAGTAGCGTCGGATAAGGCCGAGGTGTCTGGCGCGTGCGATCGCAAGGCGGAGGGTCTTCCCCATACCGGTGTTGTATGGGGAAGACCC
>Ga0307507_10000425_pt1 | contig 87729 bp, 41 predicted proteins | sample 7_EM_MG_FD_207223 | JGI IMG/M metagenome (GOLD analysis project Ga0307507, IMG submission 207223) | Populus trichocarpa ectomycorrhiza microbial communities from riparian zone in the Pacific Northwest, United States - 7_EM | ecosystem: Host-associated > Plants > Roots > Unclassified | place...
AGATAATATATACTAGTTAAATATATAATTGCATGTTAAGAAATATACAGTTACCTTTTAAAGTTGCTAAGTAGGTTAACTGCGTGTTAAGGAATATATAGTTAGCTTTTAAAGTTGTCAAGTAGGTCAACTGCGTGTTATTTAACTTTTAAATGTGTTAAGTTGGTTAATTGCGTGTTGAGTTAGTTAAATTGCATATCAAGTTAGTTAATTGCGTGTTAAGTTAGTTAAATTGCGTGTTAAGTTAGTTAATTGCGTGTCGAGTTGGTTAAATTGCGTGTTAAGTTGGTTAATTGCGTGTCAAGTTGGTCAATTGCGTGTCGAGTTAGTCAAATTGCATGTCAATTACGCGAAACGCGAAAACCAAAGTCTACTTGAATCTCATCCTGCGAATATTTTCCCGATGTCTCTACCTATTAGCTAGCTTATGTTATTTATCGTGATACCTACCTGGCTAAAATCTTATATAAGAGCCAGAGCTTCTAGAAAGACGTGTTGCATTTTACTAACCAATCTAGCTATTCTACCTAGGCGTTTTAGTAGAATCGCTTATATTACGGGTAAAGGATAGTGGCTGCATAATAGACTAGTATATTGTTAAGCTTGTTATAGTATTTTAAAAGCTTTAACTAGCTATAATTTAGAGCTAACTTATAGTAATCTTCCAGGGCTTCCTAATCTAGATAATTTATTATTATTGCCTCTTAAACCTAATTAAGCTTTTCCTTAAATAGCTTTATAAGCTAATTAAATATAGGGATTAAGTCGACTTATAGGCGACTCACAGGAGGGTCTTAATAGGCGTGGTGTACGCAACCTAATGCGCATATATATAAGGCGACTTATAGGAGGGTCTTAATAGGCGTAGTGCTCGCAACCTAATGCATATATATAGGGGAGGCTATAGGGGAAACACAGGCCAGTTGGACAAGGACTTGATAGTTAGAGACATAGGCCAGCTTATAAAAGGGGGGGACATAAGCTTGGTTAGTAGGAGAGAGGAGAGTAGGTTGTCTGGTGTAGGACCTAGTGTCTCTATGGCCCCTCTCCTGCAAGACACGGTCGGCCTGTTATAAGGAGACTCTTATAGGCAACACGAAACGGGAACTGGCAGCAGTATAGGGTGTTGCGCCCCTATATTACTACTAGCCTCCTACTGGGCGTAGTGCATAGTAGCTACTGCTGGCTCTAAGGACTTTACCCCTTAGCTAGGCCCTGACCCTTGGTGCACCTAGTAGGCAGGCAGGATCACGTCCTGGCCAGAGAGACTACTATATGGCTTAAGAGAATGGATGCGCGTGTCGGTATACTAATAGACGGAACCGTTTGCCTCTAGGGCGGTACACTGGTAAGGTATGCTTAAGGAGCAAACAGGAGTTACTTAGGTAGGGGAGGCTTTTGGTCTAGGCCTTAACTGTAGAAGGTACCCAAGGCTTCCATATTGTAGGATGCAGCTATAACGCCCTCGTAGGATTACGCTAGTAGGCACGTAAGAAGGGAGTTGCGACCCCTAGAAGCGGCAGCTTATGCCTATACCAGCGGAAATAATAAAGAAAGGCGTAAAACTAGAGGCTATAGAAGGCTCCTAAGCCGTGCAAAAGCATACTAACTCTGGGAGGAGATTCTTATATAGACCGCTAGGGGGCGGTCTAGTACTTAGGTTAACCCCATTATAAGATATTTAAAAGAATAGTGAAACCCCCCGTTAATTAGTAGTGGCAGCTAACTGCTTATGGAAAGCCCCCTAGGCCTTTAGGCCTAGGCAACTAAGACTAAATACTAGAAAACTGGGGTAGAGGCCTAGATAAGTAGGTATGTCAAACTCTACTATATAACTACCTACCCAAGCCTCAACGGGCTAGAAGTGACGCCGCGCGATATTACCAGACCGAATAGGGACATAAGGGTCACAGGGGACATAAGGGAGAGAACGCCCTATAGGAAGACCCCTATAGACAGCTATAGTAAGCTTAAGACCAGGACAATTAAGAATTAGACTAAACGCGGCAAATCTAACATTCGCAGCCGACCTATAAAGGGCACAAAGCTGACCAGTAAGACTAGGGGAAGAACCGGAGACGATAATAGATTTAGATATAGAAGCGCTAGTAGGAACACAAGACACGGGAATAGAAAGCCCTATATAAAATAAGTAGCGACTAGGGTGTAGATACAAGAGACAGAAGTTCTAAAAATCTTAAAGAAAGTAGAAATAGAGGAAGCGAAGAATAAAGGAGAGTTGAATAACCCTTACTAGGGGTCCGCCACCTATCTATTATATAGTATAACTGCGGCAATACAAACCACCACTTTATAAGGCCCCTACTAGACAGCCTAGACCTAGAGAAACACTATATCCTTGCTATATAAGAGCCGTATTACAATACCTACATATAATTAACATACTGCCCTTAAGGATTCCAGCTCCTATACGAACCAAAAGCAGCTATATGTGTGTACTTTATAATTAGTAAGGCTATTAGCCTGTCCTTATAGTTATAGCAAGCAGTTAACCCAGATATTGCAGTTATAACAATCCAGATATATAGGGGACCGGTATAAATTATCAATGTGTATAACCCTAGGGTTAAAGGGGTCCCACAAATAGAGAATATTATATTGGTAATAAGCTTACTAGAAACCGAAGGCACAGAGTCTATTCTATTAGGAGATATAAACCTCTACTACCCGCGGTAGGGGGGTATCTATGTCGCTGCTAAATAATAGGTAGAGTGCCTACTAAGAGCTATAGATATCTGGGGCCTTAAGCTAGCCACTCCCCTAGAAGCAATTACGTGGCAATAAGGCACCGCCAGAAGTACAATTAACCTTATATTTATAGACGATGGCCTATACCAGAGACTTAAAAGGTGCATCCCTAAAGAAGAATAGGTACTTACCTTAGACTATATCCCCATCCAGATATAGCTAGATTTGGATATTAAGGCGCAACTAAATAGTAAAAGATACGCAATAAGGAAGCTTAAGACAGACAGTTTCCTTAATATAGTTAAATAACAACTTTAAAACCTAGAAGAAATCCACCTAATACTAAATAAGCGAGGCTTATTAGCCACCCCTAAGGAAATTAACCGAAGACTAGAAAGGATCTAGGCAGCAATTAAAAATGGGCTAGAAGAGCATTGCCCGGTCTTAAAACCAGGCCCCTACGCGCAACACGTATGGTCTATACAATGCGCGGTTCTTGTGGCTAGCCAATAATAAGCAAGAAGGAAATATACAAGCAGCCATAACCCTAAAGACAAGAGATGATATAAAGATACAAGAAACCAGTTAAAGAATACCCTAAAAAAAGAAGCAAGAAATAACTAAAGACGGTTTATAAACAAATATACTACTAACCTAAGCATCCCCTATAATAAGGGCCTTTGGACTATAGCAAAATAGGTAAAGAAAAAGGCGGGATGCCTAGTAGAAGACCTATACCTACTACCCCTATAAAGAGCAGGCGAACTATAGGCTATAAGTAACAATAATAAGAAGGTGAAGATCCTTATAGAAAGATTTTTCCCCTAACTAGCTCTAGCAGACCTTAGTAACATTACTGGCGAAACACTAGTGACTTGCCTAAGGGTCGACAGCGATATAACAACTGAAGAAATAGCTAGAACTATTAATCGCCTCTTAAATAATATAGTACTAGGACTAAATAGGATCCTAAACGAAGCCCTAAAGACCTATAGTCCACTTATAGCACCTTGGCTTGCAGATATAGCTAGAGTATGCTTTATAATAGGCTACTACCCGCAACTTAGAAGATCTATAACAACGGTTATCTTATAAAAAGAAGGTAAAGTAGACTACTTAATCCTAGGAAGCTACCGCCCTATTGCCTTAAAAAACACCCTAAGTAAGATCTTAGAAAAGGTTATAGCGGACTATATAGCAGACACGGTAGAGGAACACGCCCTACTACTATAAAGCTAAATAGGGGTAAGAAAGAATCGCTTAACACTATTAGCACTTACACTACTCGCTACTACCGTTAAAACTGCATAGGCTATGCGTAAGGACTTCGTAGTATTAATACTTAGCCTAGATATTAGTGGCGCCTACAATAATATACCCTATAAGTGCCTCCTATATATCCTTAGGGCAAAGGGCTTCCTAGAATAGATTATATAATTTATTTAAGGGTTTATAGGCTAGAAAGAGATATTACTGGTCTTTAGCGGATACTAGAGCCCCCCTATTATAGTTATAACAGGTATACCACAAGGATTACCTCTTTTGCCTATACTCTTCCTTTTCTTTATAAGCAACTTACTTAATACCTTTAAAGAAGGGGCGACCTAGGGGATAGGCTTTATTAACGACATAAACCTAATTATATATGGGCCAACAGCCGTAGAGAACTGTAGAATACTAAAGAAAGCCTATAATACCTATATAGAATGGGCAAGACGATATAGAGTCTAATTCTTACTAGAGAAATACTAGCTAATCCATTTTATAAGAAAACGTAACTAATCTGCAGATCTTTAGTATACAATCCATATCTAAGGCTTTGGGGGTCAACTAGTTCAGGGCCTAAGGGTATTAGGAGTATAGGTAGATAGTAAGCTCCGGTAAAGCGCATATGCGGTATAAGCAGCCCGTAAGGGCTAAGCACAGTATATTGTATTATCTAGGATTGTTAATTCTATATAGGGTCCATGCTTTTAGAGGTTACGCCTACTATACACAGCAGTTGTCTGGCTAACTATAACATATAGATCCAGTGTTTGGGCCATTAGAGAAACCGAGAAGGGCCCCCCTAAATTACTCCTTAAACTACTCTAAAAGGTCCAAACAGCCTGCCTCCGGAGCATAACAGGTGGGTATAAGCGAACGGCTACAGCACTACTTAAGAAGGAAGCCAATATTCCCCCCCTATAACTATATATTGAAGCCGCTGTAATGTAAAGGGCGTAAAGTAAACGCAACTTTAATGTTATAAAGTATATCAAGACACGCCTAAATAAACTATAGAGGGACCCTAGGGCGCCTTATAGGAGAATAAACCAACAACCCCAAAGTAGGGAAGAGATATTGGAGAAACAGGTAAAGAAAGCAGAAGAAGAATAGTACTACGTTAGGGCCCAGGCCTATATAGAGGAGGAAGGGAGACGCATAAGAGACCAGTAAAGACAACAGTAAGAAAGAGAAAGGAGCTAAAGTAGAGCATAAAAGAACGCCAGGAAACCATCTTCTGCAATATAATACTAGTTAGACCAATGCTAGAGAGGCGTATAGGAGTTAAAGGTATAGAGGCTAACTTAGGCAAGAGAAACCCAAGCCATAGCATAATTAACGCTATAAGGGGTAAATACTTAAGAGCTCCAAGAAGGCCTAACAAAGGTAGAAAATACAATAGCAACACTCTTAAGAATAGGGATAATAGGACTAAAAGATTAGCTCTACTAAGTAGGTGTTCTAGTAGGTAGCCTAAGATGCGAATATAGCTGGCCAAGATAGACACCAAAATATATAATACTGTTATGCCCCCTATACACTAACTAAGAAGCTATGCTCTTAGTAGCTAGTATAGAGAACTATAACACACTACTCTTAATATAAAAAGGTCTTAAGGCGGTTACCCAGTAGCTTATTAGCTAAAATGTGCTAGACCAGTTTCGGGTTGCAAAGGAAATGGTAATAGAAGGTAAAAGGGCGAGCAATAGGCGCCCCCTAATAACTCTATAGTAGTAGAGCAAAGTTTGCAATACTAGCGCGTCCGTAGGCTTGTTACGGCAGCAGTGGTTCCCAAGGAGGTCAAAAAGTAAGGTAGTAGAGCACTATAGGTAACTCGCAGGCGCCTCGTAGGCGAGTCCTAAAAGGTGGGGAGACGGATCATGGGGTTTTCTTAAAAGAGTTTTCTCCCTATATATATATAAGGAGTAGTCCGCGTGGGCCTAACAGGGATCCAAATCGGACGTTAAGCAATGAATAATAATAATAAATATAGGGATTACCTCCTATACGGCGCTATATAGTCCTAATTTACCTCTAGCTTCTAGCGTCTTAGTGGCCTAAATAAGAGGCTTTAAGATTGCAATATAGTTGTTAATAACGCTCTAATTATAGTCGCTTAAGCCATCCTTAGTAATATAGTAAGGTTCTTTAGTAACCTTCTTTTTCTTTAACTTTGTTAAGGCAGATTTAGTCTTATATTTATTAATAAGATAGTATATAATTAAGTTAATCGCACTGTGCAGTGTGGCTGCCCGCTTAAAGGCCTTAAGATAACTGTTCCAGCAAGTCTTTGCCGGCTTAATTATGGTTAAGACTTAGAAGTCTAGCTATAGCAGCGCCTTATTATTGGCTATTTAATAAGACTTAAATAGCTAATAAAGTTACAGTATTTTAATAGCAGAGAGGATTTTAAATAGGATACTAAGGGGACCGCATTTTTGCTATTTATTAAGGAACTCTTCTTCTTCCTATATAATATTAGAGTCTAAATAGTAGTAAGCAGTAATTTGGTATTAAACTTACTAGTATATTCGCGTTCTTGTTCTTATAGGCTTCCTTATCTATTCCAAATATAATAGACTAGGCAATAAGATTAAGGATATAAGCCGCGTACTAAATTCGCCTCTTTATCTTAACAAACTTATAGAGGATAGCTAGATAATTTAAATACGTATTGTTTTTGCTCTTATTATTAGTAATAAAGTAGCCAAGATTATCTTTAGTAATATTATACTGCTGTAAAACGGCCTTAATAATTTCTGTATAGTTAACTCCAAAGGAGCGGCTAAGGTGCTCTAGTAAAGTAAGCAGGTGTTTAATAACGCGGCCTTTTCTATTTAGATGGTAAACATATACGCCAATAATTAAGTGCTTATTGTTCTTTAATGTCTAGCCATTAAATAAGATATAAATTAGTAAGGTAGTGTTTGTAAGTTTATTACAAATAAAAGGCTAATAGGGTTTGTAGTTGTCTAATATATAATCTTACAGTCTGGTAATTTGCCTAAATAACTTATTCTATATTAGAATTAGTAGTAGCAATTATAGCGTAAAAGTATAGTGTTTTAATCTCTTATAGAGGATAATTATTAATAGTAATCTAGTTGATTATTGCTTATAAGAAGCGTTTAGAGCTAAAGCTGCCAATAAGCTGTAAGAGTATATATATTAGGTCCTGCCGCGCTTGCGACAAGTTCGCAAGCACTCTTAGTCTTTTTGGCCGTATGGCGACGTAGAGGCGGACCATGTTATATAAGCTTATTTGCGACTACTTACAATATCCTATAGGTATAGACGCTCTATAATTATTATCTTCCGCCTCTTTAATTTAAAATTAATTTTACTATACTTATTATATCTATGGCCTGCTTTATTCTTTTTAAGGTATTACTTAGCAGCTGTTATTGCGTTAGTAATATTAAATTATCCGCCCGAAATAGAATGCTTGTTAGCGACTCGGTCAATTGAGGCACGAGCACGGCAAGAAGGTCGCGTAAGCCTGTATGATTGGATTGTCTATAAACGAGGATCCAAAGCTAGAGAAAGGAAAGGGGAAGAACGGAAGTACCGCTCAAAGCTATATACAATTCTCTGGTCACGTGATAGTAACTTGCCATTACGTAACAGCAAGTTGCGGCAATCTAACGGCAATTTGCCAGTACTGTTTTCCACCAGCGCCGTAACATTACCCCCCCCTCTGAAAAAGCCTGCCCTTAGGCTTTATATGTCTGTATTATGTCCGTAGGGTGTTCTTATCTATATGCTTAATAGGTAGCTTATCATCCTTGCTATACTAGCACTTTATCCACTCGTCTAGATACTTTGGGGGTCCTGGTTCGTTAGGGTATTAGTTATAGAATTCTTTAAGCTTCTAGGGGCAACCTATAAAGTTCTAGGCGGGGTACTAGGTTGGGTCTGGATCGTAACCTTTCTATTAAATACGGTATTTCAGCGTTCCTCGTACTAGTTTATAGGCTAGTATTTTATTAACTTTCTATTTGTCATCGCCATTAACTTAAATCAGCAGTGGAGGCTTATTCTTTTGTCTAGGTAGTAGGTTATTTGCAGCTTTCCGTAGCTTATCTGGTAAGAAAACAAGGTAGACTTTAATTGAGTCTAGGAGTTTAACCTTATATAAGTTGCCTTCTTTATTAAGGATCTTATATGGTCCTACCATCTTATAGTCTAGCTTATGGCTAGGCCGTTCTGTCTTTTAGTTCTTTATTATAACCCAGACCTTATCGCCTATGGTGAAGTCGGGCTCGCGCCTGTGCTTATTTGCCTACTGTTCTATTGATTTCTGGGCCTTCTCTAGGTTCTTATAGGCTACTGTCTATGCCTTTTCTAAGCGTCTAGCATACTGCTATGCTTCCTTATAAGATAGTTTTTCGCGCACGGTCTATGGTCCTTTTGGTCTCTCCCAGTTAAAGCTTATATAGGGTAAGTATCCTATTTCTAGCTAAATAGGTGCAAACCCTATAGAGTTATAGGGTAGGGTTGCCTGGGCGTAGTCTATTATAGGTAGCAGTTTACTTTAGTTATCCTAAAAGTAATTAATAAAGGGCTGGAGTCTCTAGTCTAAGTATTAATTTATAATCTCCGTCTAACTGTCTATCTAGGGGTAGTATACCATAGAGAGCTTTAGCCTAATACCTAGGATTTGGGTAAACTCGTTCTAGAAGGCTAATATAAACTACGGTCTGTGGTTGGATATAATAGTATCTAGTAGTCCGTAAATTCGGTAGACATAGTGGATATATAGTTAGGCCGCCTCTTTAGCATTAATATTTTTATAATAGGGGATTAAGAACGGGCGCTTGCTAAAGCGGTTAACTAGAATTATGACTATATTATATCTGTCGCGGTCTGTAGGTAACTCGTAGAAGTCTATAGAGATATACTGCCAGGGGCGTTCTGGTATTAGGAGTGGCTTTAATAGCCCTAGGGTCTTATCTTATGGAATTATAAACCTACGGCAGTTGTCGCAGTTCTATATATAGCGGTTAATATCCATAACCATTCTGGGCTAGTAGTAGCGGTTGCCAATAATTCTGTAGGTCTTATTTTTTCTGGGATAGGCCGTAGAGACCTAAGTATATACTTTGGTAATAAGCTAAGTCCGTAAATTTTATTCCTTTGCCACTACTAGCCGTTTCTGGTGCTTAAGCAGTCCGTTTTTAAGGGACTATGGGCTAGTAGCATCCTTTACCTTTTCGCAGTACTCCTGTAGAGAAGGGGCCGTATAGTTTGCCTACAGCAGTTTATTAATAAGGTTAAGTTCCGTAGTATTAATAGGGCATATCTTGGCCTTTGTGGGGTCCGTATTTAGTTCTACCTATATTTAGGGGTTAAGGTGCTCTAGTTATAGCAGTATCTGGGTCTATAATGTAATCTTTACGGTAATCTGGTTATCTAGGTCTTGTTTGCGCCTTATAAGGGCATTTGTATAGTTAGTTGCACCTGGCCTATATATAATTAGGAAGTGGAACTAAGATAGGATATCCGCCTAGTATACCTGCTGGGCTATAAGGGCCTTTGTTGTTATAAAGTATTCTAAGGCCTTATAATCCGAAACCACCTTAATAGGCTTAGGGGTCCCTTATAGCTATATACACCAGTGCTAAAAGCTAGAGATAATAGCCAGTATTTCTTTGTTATAGATGTGGTAGTTTAGCTTAGTATCTATTATGGTCTTCAAATAGTATGTAATAGGGTGCTATTCTCCGTCTAGTTACTTTTGGGAAAAGATACTAGCTATCGCGCCGTCTAAGGCATTAGTTTCTAGCATTAAGAGCCGTTCCGGGTTAAAGTGGGCAAGTAGGGGAGCCAATACTAGCCGTTTTTTAAGCTTATTAAAGGCCTGCCTATATATGGCGTTAAAGTGGAAGGGCTGGTCTTTCCTAGTAAGACAGTTAAGGGGCTAGGCGATCCTACTATAGTTCTTAATAAAGCGTTGGTAGAAGTTATAGAAACCTAAAAATAATTATACCCCCTTTATAGTCTGTGGGGGTGTCCACTGGTTAATTACGGCTATCTTCTCTAGGTTGGCCTTAATTCCGTCCATACTAATAATAAACCCTAGGTACTTTGTACGCTTAACACTAAATTCCAACTTCTTAATATTGGCCTAGAGACCAGCCTCGCGGAGCCGTTATAGGACTTTATAGATATATTCCTGATATTCCAGTTTATTTTTAGAGTAGATTATAATATTGTCTAGGTATGCTGTGTAGAAGTTATTAAGGTAGTTAAAGAGTACGTTATTTATATACCGCTGGTATATAGCTGGTCCGTTGGTTAATCCAAAAGGTAGTACTTTACATTTATATAATCTATAGCGGGTCCGAAATATGGTAAGATTTTTAGATCCTAGGTCTATTCTAATTTGGTAAAAGGCCTGGCGGATATTAAGCTTTATAAAAATCTTAGCCTTATTTATGCGGGCTAGCGTTTCCTTAAGTAAGGGCAGCGGATATTGGTCTTTACGGGTTATATAGTTTAGTTTACGGTAGTTAATGTAGAAACGGAGTCTGCCGTTAGGCTTTTTTACAAAAAGAATAGGTGCGGTAAAGGGGACTTAGCTAGGCTTAATAAAGCCCTTATTAAGGTTATTAATAAGGTACTGCTTAGTAGCCTATAGTTCGTCAGTAGATTGCTGGCGGAGGGGGCTATAGCTAAGGGTATTTTCTTTATCTGGCTCAATCTCAATCTTATAGTCGTACGGTCGGTAAGGTGGGAGTATGTTAGATACTACCTTGGAGAATACGTCCTTGAATTTCTAGTATTAGTGGGGTAGTTTCTGTTCTACTAGCTCCTTATTTATAAGCTTACTTTCCCTACTAAGCTGGTTATAGGCTAGGGCTTCCTTATCTTTAATTATTTAGTCAATTTCGTATAAGCTAGTTGTAAAGGTAATGGTATTAGGCTGTTTTAAGTTCTGGTAGAACCCTATAGCGCTAATACAGCAGATATTAACTAGTGGGAGGTTTATAGGTTTCTTTATAGACATTCTATAGACCGTATTTTATGGTGGAGGGGTTACAACCCTCCTTAGCTCCTGTTCTATCTTCCGTAAGTTATCCTTCCGGTCTATATATTTAGTATAGCATCCAATATTCCTTGCTGCTCTTTATAGCTATATAGGGCCTAAGCTAGCTAGCTTATTACTAACTTTCTAGGTTTCTAGTGCTGGTAGTGCGATATTAGTAGTCTAGGGGTGGCGTAGTATACGGACCTATTATAGATTAAGCTGTACATCTTTCTTAAAGGCCTGGTCCCTACGCATAGCATTGGCCTGGTGGACGGTGTCTATCTATAGCTGTACAAGATTTTCCATTATAATCCTGATTTCCTTTATAAAAGAAGGTGTTAGGGGTAGAGTTTTGGGCTAGATAAGCCATCTACTCTATACGTTAAGCTATAAGCCTAGATAGGCTAGCTATTTTCTTTTTAAAATTATATCGTGGCTTCCTAGGTCTGTAATAAGAAAGGGGATGTTATACTACCTTCGTCTATCTACACGGAGGTGAATCCGTAAGATAGTTATAATAGGTGGTCCTATCCGTCCGTTATACCCGCGAATAGGAATTGGTTTGGGCAGTTCTTTAAGGGGTGCATTTAAAAAGTTAGCCAGCTTTATAGCACACTGTGTGTCTATTAAGGCAAAGGCATTTGCTCTAGAGTTAGCCAAAGCAGAGGTTAAAACTTGATATCTATTACGGAATAAAGTATAAGGGATAGTGCAGCTTCTTCCACTAATTAGCTAACCTAGATTAATATATAATATATTAATTTCTTTTAACCCTAGAGAGGAGTCTTGCTTTAGGGTTCCTCTTTTTCTAACTCTATACTACCCTCCTAAATTAACAGGACCTCGTTTGTCTTTGCCGCTATTAGGCAGTTTTTTACAAAGTGGTTTTTCTGGCTGTATAAGAAGTAGGCTCCTTAATTACTAAAGGCCTGTCTTTAGGAGTTGCTGTATATAGGTTAAGTATTCGCTGGACCTACAGCGGGGCTAGCTGCATGGCTAGCCGCTAGGTTAACGGCGGGCGGTATAGTTAGTGCTATAGGGGTTGCAGATCTTACTAGGGTGCTATAGCCTATTCTTATAGTACTTATATTCTGGTTGGCGGAGCTTCTAGTTTTATACCGCTTAGCGCGTGCCTTAATTTGGCGGAGGCCTTAGTTAATAGCTAGGCACTAGTCCGTAAGTTCCTTTAGCGTCTGTATAGTAGTATAAACCGGTAGCACGGCGTGCTGTAGGTCCAGGGTAAGCTTGTTAAAGAGGTCTGGCATTAAATCTTCTTAGGGGATTTAAGCCTATCTGGCTAGGTATAGAAAGTGGGTCTAAAAGACCAAGAAGGTCTTTGTCGTTTTTATATTAAGGGCTTTATAGTTAAGACAGGTGTTTTGTATCTTAAAGGGGTCCTTATAAATGGAAGATAGGTGGTTGTCACGGAGTGAGTACAAGTGGTGATAATATATAGCGAAGTAGATATTATTAAGCTATGTACATAAACTGTGTAATAAAGTCAAGACGTTGCGTAAGGGGAGAAGGTAAGGAAATGGGAAGAAAGGGTATATATCGCTAGTTTGGTTGCTTGGTCGACACGTACACAGAGCAGAATAGGATTTGAGTAGCGGTCCTGGCAGAACTTGGCAGGATTTAGTGGACTTGGCAGAATATGGCAGAATGTGGTAGATTGCCGTTAGATTGCCATAGATTACTATTAAATTGCCATCTTGTGGTCGGTCTCTTCTTGCTGCGTAGGTAGAAACAGGTGGACGTGTGTAAGGTGTTACGGAGGAGTCCCATAATAGTACCCCCCCTTTAAACTCGAGCTTCTGCGAGATGGGGCTGAGGTGGTTCTAGGTGGAGTTTATAAAAGTTTTCTGCGGCTTATATAAGTCCTATAGAGTTAACGGGTTCCTATAAGGGCTTAGTAAAGCCTCTCCATTTCGTAAGATATATATATTTGCGTTTCTGTTTATTGTACTTAATGTTGTTAACTCTTTTAACGAGGTATTTATCCTCACTATCTACTTTAACTGGTGGGGGAGGGTCTTGGATCTATCCAGGTAGGGCGTCTAATATAGGGGCGGTAGGGCGGAGGACTAACGTATAGAATATGGGGTGGATTTTAACCGTATTAGGGAGCTTTAGTTGGTAGGTATAAGGAGAGACAACTTTTTTAACTTTATAAGGGCCGGCGTTCTTCTAGTTAAGTTTCTTAGTAGGTTGTTTTGTGTTTAGATTTTTTACGTTTAGCCAGATAAAGTCACTAATTTGGTAAGCTAGTGCTAGGGTTTGGTTCTTATTTGCTACGGCTTTATAGACAGACTAGGCCTATATTATTTTATTAGTAAGGAACTCTTGTAGTTCTTCTATCTTCTTTATAAATTTGTTTGCTTTTGCAACTTATAAGGCCTAATAAGCTAGGCGAGGAATATTACTAAAGGGTTTAAAACCCATTTGTGGGTACTGGCCGTAATTAGCTAGGAATAGGGAGACCTTTATAGTTTCTAAGATGGAGTTATTTGCAGTAAACTTAGTAAATATAAGCCAGTCTATCCAGTCGTCCTGTAAATACAACGTGTATATCCGAATATACTGTTCTATTATAGTATTTGCATGTTCCGTTTGACTGTCTATTTCTGGGTAATATGCCGTAGACAACAGCGCTTTAATATAGAGTTGGGTAGTTAGTTCTTCCTAGAACACTAAGATAAACTAGCGGCCTCTATTAAAGATAATTGTTTTGGGAAGTCTGTGGAGTTTCTATACGTGATCTAGGAACAGTTAGGCGACGGTAGGTGTTAATATATTAGGGCAGGCAATTAAGTGTCTTATTTTAGATAGTTGGTCTATAACTACTATAATGTTCGCATAGCCTTTACTTATGGGGAGATCAACAATAAAGTTAATTAAAATGTCCTTCTATCTTTAGTCTGGAATAGGCAGTGGCTTTAGAAAGCCGTTGTACTTCTTATATAAGGCTTTAGCTCGTTAGTAGGTGTGACAGCTAGAGATATACCTTCGTGTTATATTATATATGTTTGGCCAGTAGTACTCCTATTAGAGTAGCTCTAGGGTTTTTCCTTAGCCTAGGTGGCCGGCTACTGGTAGATTATATACATGTTTAAGGAGCTTAAGCTTAAGTTTGTTATAGTTAGGTACAACTAGGCGGTTTTAGTAGTATAAGCGTTCTCCACAAGCTTTATATTTACTTAGAGAGATCTTTTTAGAGCGTCTAACGCCATCTTAAATTAACTTAAGTGTCTCTTAGATAAACTTATTATTTAGGTATTTGTTGACTATAATCTACTTAATTAATTGATTAGTTATTTTAAGGACGTGTACTATAAGGTCTTTAGCTAGGGGATTAAATAATTCGGGGTGAAGCAGCGTTTAATTATGGTAGGCGTGTGCTTCTTCCTATGCTGTTATGTCTTGTGAACGTTGAGTTAGGGTATTAGGTTTTTGACCTTAAACGCCTAGGCGGTACATAATTAAGAATTAGAAACGAGATAGATATTCTAACTAGCGGGCTTAATAATAACTTAGCTATTTTATGGTTGTGAAGTACTATAGATTCTTATAGTCGCTAAGAACCTTAATTGGAAATCTGGCGCCTTCTAGTTTAGGTCGCCATTGTTTAAAATATTTAATAATGGCTAATAATTCCTTATTATAGATCTTGTAGTTATATTTGGCTGGACTTAATTGTTTTAAGAAGTATACTACTAGATATAGTACTCCTTCCTTATTATACTAAGATAGAATGCCTCTAGTAATGTAGTTAGATGAATCAGCTTCTATAATACTCTTTTGGTTTGGGTTAAAGTGTTAGAGTACAGGTGCGGTGGTAAATATAACTTTTAGATAGGTAAAGGCCTTCTTACATTCCTTATTAAAGATAAAGGCTTTATTCTTTTGTGTTAGAGCCATAAGAGGTAAAATTAGGGCGGAGAAGTTATTAATAAACTGTTAGTAGAAATTAGCAAATCCTATAAAGGCTCTTATGTCTTTAACGTTCTTGGGTTCTTGCCAGTTTATAATTACTTTAATCTTCTTTAGGTCTATTTATATACCGTTTATAGAGATAATAAGTCCAAGGTATAGAACTTCTATTTTATAGAACTTGTATTTATCTATATCTAATTGTAGTCTAGCTCTACGTAGGGCTTCTAGAATAAGGTTAACGTGTTTCTTATATTTAGCTAGGTTATTACTATATACTAGAATGTTGTTAATATAAGCAGTACAGAAAACATCCAGGTAAGGTTGTAAGGTATTATTTATAAAGTGTTAGAATAAACTTGGGGTATTTACAAGGCCAAACGGTGTCACTAAGTATTTAAACAGTCTATATCTAGTACGGAATGCGGTGAGCTATTTATCTCCTTTTATAATATAGAGGCGGTTAAATGCGTGGATAAAGTTAAGTTTTGTGTAGTAGTGAGCCTTACTTAATTGGTTCAGTGTCTCTTAAATTAATAGGAGCGGGTACCGATTTTTAATAGTAATAGCGTTAAGAGCTTAGTAGTCCATATAGAAGTATAGACCGCTGCTAGGTTTTTTAATAAAGATTACAGGTATAGCTATAGGCGAAAAGCTTGCTCTAATAAATCCTTTACTTAGGTATTTGTTTAAGTACTTCCGCAGTACTTAGAGTTTGTTTTAGGATATTCTATATAAGGGTCTAAATCCTGGCTGTTTTCCTTCTTTGAGTATAATCTTATAGTTATATGGTCGGTGTTCTACTAGTTTATCAGCTTCCTTTTATAAAAATACTTCTAGGTTGTTATAGTGGCATACTAGTACTTTTATGGTAGGGTTAGTGTATTTCTTTAGTGCTAAGGCCTTTTTAATATCAGCCATTGTAATAGCGAAGATTGTATATTTAGGTTTCTTAGTAAGTTGTGCTAACAGGGTAGCTCTAATTATGTAGATATCTAAGGTGTTAAGTGAACTTGGATTATCCTTAGTTTTTTATATAGTTTCTTATTTGGGTTTAAGTTTAGTGTTAGGTATAGAGTTAGTATTAAATTTAGGTTTGGGTTCTTTAAGTATTCTTTTTATAGTAGAGTACCAGTTCTTTTAGTATTTTTATATATTAAGCTTAAGCTTCTGCTTAGTTCGGGGTATAGCAGTTAGAGTTAGTTTATATAGTTGTGTATTATTTCCAGGTTCTTAGTGGACGTTGGTGGAAATCTTAGACTAGTAAATCTTAGTAGATTTTCTAGATTTTGGTTTAGGGTCTAAGTAGTAGGTTATAAGACACTTCTGCTTATAATAGGAGGTGGTAAATAGAAGCTTAAGGTTGTCCTAATTAATAGTTACCTTATATAGCTTTATCTAGGGTTGTTTAAGGATTACTAAGTAACCTAGGGTGGTAACGAAAAGCCTAATTAGTTCTTTATAGTTTAGGTATTAGAGTCTTAGGAATACTACATAGGTAATACGGCCTAAGATAGTGCGTTTGCCATTAAATCCAAATACGTTAATATACTGGTTAAGGGGGGTTAGAGTAAAACTATTATCTTATGCAAAGATTTTATTAATAAATCCTATACTATTGGCTCCTATATTGATTAGGACTTAAGCATTAACCTATTAATTATTCTACTAAAGATGATAGTTAACGGTTATGCTATAATCCTAAAAGTTAGAGTTTGTGATATCTAAAGCATTTAATAAGATCCTAAGGCAGCGCTGTCCCAGAGAGCGACTTAGCTCTGGGACCTTTCTTTTAGAGGCAATTAGGGTGGAGTTTTTATAGTATATTAGTTGTAGCTTTGTCCTTGTGAGTGGTGCTTACTGGATATAGGGCTGGAACTAGGTAGAGATTAGGGACGGTAACTAGAGGATTAATATGGTAAATGGCTACTAGTATTAGCCGTTTATAATTCGTGTTGGGGCAGGGGGACGGAGTAGTAGTTAGAGAGGTAGGAGCTACTTTTATACTTAAAATAGAGGCCTAGCTTAGTGCGTTATTCTTATTTAGAGGACCCTAGTAGGGCGTATCCTAGGGTTCTAGTGTTAATATCTATGGTGTTGGGGTGCTTAGGCTGAGATAATAGCTTAGTAGACGTTTATAGGGTTGTTGTATTGTATTAAGGAGCGGACTTCGGTGTTAGACGTAGTATATTATTATACCGTTTATTAATAATATTTGCGTAGGCGTTAAGGGCTCCTAGTAGGTCTATACCTATTAGGGAGGTTTTTAGTTCAGGACTTAGGGATTTAATAAGGCTGTTAATTAGTATAGAGTTGTTCCAGCCTATTTCTTTTATATAATGGTTGAATTTGGAGAAGTATACTAAAAAGCTTTTTATTCCTTAAGTTATATGGTTTATCTTTCTCTGAGCAGTAGCTTGGCGGTTTAGGTTACTATACATAGCTTTAAGAAGTACAATTAGGCTTAGTACTAAGTTTGGTTAAAGAGGTTTAATAAGGTTAGCTATATCTCCTCCTAGTTAACTTAGGGCATAACAGAGTTAGTTAGCTTTAGTTAGGTAGCGGTTAGTATTACCAGTTAGCTTATTTTTAAGCCGGCTTAGGAATAATTGGAGTTTTTATTGTTTACTAGTAAATATTAGAGGGTCTAGTAATTATTTAGATTGTTATGGTGCAGTAGTTAGTTCTACTGGTGGGATAACTATTACTAGTTTAGGGCTCGCGTTCCGTGTATTAGCTTCTAGTAATAGCGACTGGTTTTAAGGGCTTAGTGTGGATATCTTAAGGGTGCGGATTTCTTTTTAGAGGGCCTTAATTGTTTTCTAGTGCCGTGCTTCTTATTTGGCTTGCTATTAAGCTATAGCAGCTTAGTTTTATGCGAGGGCGTCTATAAAGGACTTTTATATATCTACCAATTATTCCCGGAGTGCGGACATAATGTCGGCGGCCGTTATAGGGGCTTTGAGGTCGTTCTGCATTTTAAATAGGGCGGGGGGGAGTGTAGGTTTTGATATAATATAGTGTTACGGAGTGAGTATAAGTGGTAATAATATATAGCGAAGTAGATATTATTAAGCTATGTACATAAACTGTGTAATGAAGTCAAGACGTTGCGTAAGGAGAGAAGGTAAGGAAATGGGAAGAAAGGGTATATATTGCTAGTTTGGTTGCTTGGTCGACACGTACACGGAGTAGAATAGGATTTGAGTAGCGGTCCTGGCAGAACTTGGCAGGATTTGGTAGACTTGGCAGAATATGGTAGAATGCGGCAGATTGCCATTAGATTGCCGTAGATTACTGTTAGATTGCTGTCTTGTAGTTGGTCTCTTCTTACTGCGTAGGTGGAAACAGGTGGACGTATGTAAGGTGTTATGGAGGAGTCCTATAATAGTGGTTAATTATCTCTTCTCTAGAGAGGAAGGGGTCTGCTAAGTCCTGGGCATATTATAGATGTAGATACGTCTATGCGTCCCCGCTAGTACGGCTAAAGACGTAAGCCATTTTAGCTTAGGTAGTAGGGAAGTAGTCTATATTAACTTCGAGCTTGTTTTATAGTTAAAGCTTCCAATTGTTAAATATAGGGTCAGTTCCGTCTGTAAGCAATAGGGGGTCCGCGACCTTTACAGACCATAACGATGCTGATGCTGTGCGTTGGGCTAGGGCCTTAAGGACTATAGTAAGTCTTTAGGTGTCTAATAACTCCTTGCTAGGTATAGGGGTGTCTCTAGTTTTAAGCAGCTCTTAAAGCCGCTTAATTTTGGTATTAGCTGCTGTGAGCTCTTCCTAGGGGGTTGAGACGGCGACTGTTTTATTATTAGAGGTATTTGCGGGTCCTATAGCGGCTTTATTAACTGCTGTATTTCTTGGCATGGTGGTAGGGGTATTAGGTAATTTCTAGTATTTATTTATTTCCTAGGGGTTCTAGTCCGTGCGTGTCCTATTCTTAGGTTTCGCGTTCTATTCGTATTCTTTTAGTTTTTGGGGGTCTGTCCTGTCCTTATGGTCCTAGTGATGTCCTTTGGGTCCTGTTCTGTGTCCTTGTCCTATTTGTGGCCTTATAAATATATTTAAGTTCCTTCTTAGGAAAGAAGAGTAGTAACGAGCTTTGGATAATGTTAGCAACTTAGTTAATCGAGGCACGAGTACGGCAAGAAGGTCGCGCAAGCCTATATAATTGGATTGTCTATAAATGAGGATCCAAAGCTAGAGAAAGGAAAGGGGAAGAACGGAAGCACCGCTTAAAGCTATATACAATCCTCTGGTTACGTGATGGCAACTTGCTATTATATAACGGCAAGTTGCGACAATCTGACGGCAATTTGCCAGTACTATTTTCCACCAGCGCCGTAACAATGCTTATAATAGTAGATGCATTTAAAGTAGATTTGCTTGGTTTGTTAATTCTAAAGACAATAGCCGTATTTCTAGACAAAGCTTAGTATCCTCTTAAGCTCTAAATATGGCATTTGGAAGGCCTTAAGTCGGTCCCAGTTAATACTGCTGTAATTGCTATTATTATTAGCCAAATCCTTGCTTAAATCTTCATCTAACGCGTTGGCGACTTCGCTAAGGGTAATTATTAGTGTTTCTTTTTCCTTATTACGTAGGTTCTCTTTAGTAAGGTCCTAAAATATTGCGGGTAGAATATAGCTGGGTATTTTAATAAATTTATAATAGAACTAGGTAAAGGATATAATAGAGCTTTTTTAGTATAGGATAAGAGGTATAGGAGCTATAAATAAAGTTTTGTTTAGATTAAAAAAATAATTTAAAAAGTTTAGCCCCTACCTAAAAAGGTTAAATTATTATATATAGTCTAGCCTAGTAACCCCTAAACTAGATATTTACCTAAAAAATATATAATATATTACCTATTAAGCAACTAAGCTTAATAAGCAAGTACCCCCCCTCTGGCTTACTTGCTTGCTTTTTTTAAACCCTTTAGCTTGCTTGCTTAACTTACTTAAACCTTCTAAGCTAAGCAAGCTAAGCAAGTCTGTTTATGCCCAACTGGCAGATTTGCTTAATATTGGGATGCGTTTAGGTAAATTATCCTGGGAATAGACACATATTAAGATTATTTTTATTATTAGTAAAAAGGGTAGCGTAGTCAATAGAATCCTCCTCTCTCTAATTAGTTTGCAGCACTAGAAATAGTATAGAAGTTTAAAATATATTAATTTTTATGCGGGGTAAATATAAAATCCATTCTTAAAGTTTTGTTTATTTTGACCTAATTAAAGTTCTTTAGTCATTACTAAATCTTAGTTAAAAAAGGGGAATATAGCGTGCTAGGTTTTAGTAAGTTTCTAAAACTACCTATTAAACCAATTTCCAAATTAGGTAGATAGGTGGATTCAGTTTATAGTAGGTAGAGGTTAAAATAAACGAAACTTTAAGGGTGGATTTTGTATTTACCCCTTTTTACGTAGCTGTAGTATAAGTACGCCAAATGCCAGTCTAGCTCGGTTTCTGTGCTAGTGGCGTATATACTCGCGGCTTGAGCGCTTACAATATGCATGCCCTATAGTAAAGCTTTGGATAAAGCTTTAATAGAGCTCCATATAGAGCTATATGCACGGCTTGCTTGCCCCTAAGCTTTATCCGTAAAGCCTTTTTGTAAGGCTTTCTGCTTCCAGCAGATATATAGCTTACAACTATATTAGGGCCTGCAAATTAACTTGCAAGGTACTGCGAGGGAGGTACTTTATATGCCGACAGAGTTCTCTGCAGAATTACAGTGCGTATTTATAATGTCTATAGTAGAAAAATTATAAAATAAACAGTACCGGGTTTCCTGCATTCGTTTATAGTCAGTTATTTAAAATTAAGTTTTATTATAGAGATATAATTATTATAGTTTATAGTTTATAAAATAAGTGCAGTTTTTATATTTATCCTAGAAGAAGTTTCTCTTAGTTTAATTAGAGATATTAACCTTTAATTAGCAGTAAATGCGTAGTAGTAAGCATTAAGTTATAAACTATTGAAGGGATAGAGACAAGCATCGTCTTAATTATAAAGCCCCTTACTGGCCTAACATTGTTCTCTACTGCTTACCCTAAAGGCGCTCTAGATTATTAATGTCACTAATCTAATTAAAGTTTTAGTTGGTTGGTTAGCAACCCTTCCAAAATCACAACCAGTTGGAGCTTTTTTTGGCTTGCAGTTAGCTAGTTATAGAAAATCTTGCTTAACCAGTTAACCACTTAAACCAATTGAGTTAGGATAGGATAGGGCCTTGGTATTAAGTTTTAAGTAAGGAGTACGTCCTTACAAGAGCTAAAGCCCCTATTATTAAAGCTTGCCCCCTTCTAAATTTAATTAATATAGTTTTTTAAGGGCCGAATTAAGAGTCAGCTGTCTTTATCACGTAATTTATACGCGTCTCCCTATACGCGTCTCCCTATATACGTCTCCCTAAAAGTATTTACCTAATCGCGTTAATTGTATTAATTATATCAGCCTTATTGCTAAGAATAATATTATAAGAGGCAACGATAGGAGTAATAATAACGGTAAAAGTAATTAGAAAGATGCTATCGAATATATAGTTATTGGCGATTAATTTAACTAAACATTATACTAAGACTTATAATGTTTCTAATTTTATCTAGTTTATCTAGTTTAACCAGATAGGTAACTAGTTAAGGGCTTTAAATAAGCTATTAGTTGGTTATAGAGGTTAAATTTATAACTAATTACACTAATTACATTACTACTCTATAGTGCTCTTATTAATATTAAATATTTTTAGAGTTAAAGTAGTAAAAATAAGGTAAATATATTAGTAAATAACTCCTAGGCCTCCTTATAATATATATATATATTTTATATTTAGTAGATAAACCTATAAAAAGTAAAAATTACTAAGCATTAAATTGGACTTTATATGCTATCGCATATAATATTATTAATTTTTAATAATTTTTACTGCCCTTTTTAATTAACGCTATACCTCCCTTATCTACTAATATAATTAATAATAATAATATATCCTCCTTTACTACTTTAAAGCTTAATTCTAATTAATTTATCTACTCTAGTAGTAATAATAACGCATTAGATAACGCGTTAAGTAATACTATACTAAATATAACTACTCCAAAGTCGCCTTATAAAAGGCGCTAGTTAGCTACTTTTATTAGCTACTAATATAGCTTTTCTATAGAGGTATAACAGGTACTATTTAATATTAGTATTAGTCTAGTTTTAACCTATATTATTACTCTCTAGGGACCCCTATAGGAGGTTAATTCTCTTATATATATTAGGGCTCTTAGAGCCACCTTAAATAAAATAGATTACTTATTTAATTTTATCTCTATTTTTTTTTTTTTTTTTTTTTTTATATCCATTGTATTATACTACGTACAATACTGCGCATGCAGCCTCTAGGCTATGGCGCTATAGTTCTATATATATAAATCCTTTCTAGGCAACTTAATATGTACTAGTAGCTATGTCCTAGTAGTTTATAAATCCCTAAACTAGGGATTTACAGCTTCTTAGTAAGATACTAGGTTGCTAATAACTATTAGGTAGTGAGAAAACGATAGGAAAATAGTAGAAATAGAATAAAATCAATAGTCCTAACGCCTGTCCCTGTCCTTTTTATAGTTTATTTCTATCCTTTTGCTTTCTATGGTCTATCTACTAGGACTTTAGTAGGAGTTACCTCCTTCTAGAGATCCTTCTGCTCTTAGCCACTTTCCAGTAGCTATTTTTGTCCTACTTAAAAATAGAAAAAGGCCCTTCTTCCTTTCTTTGTGCAAAAAAGCTTCTCTAAGGAGAGAGAAGAGCCTATTTGTCTTTGCATTTCCTTTCTATCTTCCCAATATAGTCTGGATTCTAGTAAGATATGCGTAGGGGTTTGTACTGCGGTATAGTCCCTAAAGCATCTACCTTCTTTATCCTTCCCTATTGTTTTAGAGAAGGATTTAAAGAAGAATTTTCCTAGTTTTAGTTGAAAAAAAGCTAATTGTAGCCATTTAGGATATTTATCCTTAGGGGCTTTAAAAGAGAATGGGTAGTTTCCTTTGCAGATTCTAGTATAGTGTTTTCCTTTGCTTTTATTCTGTTGCCAATTGTTTTTCCACTGTTCTAGTATCTTTTCTCTTGCTCGTTTCCCTAGGTAGGCTAGAGAAGTATAAGAAGATTGTATTTTTCTTCTAGAGAGGCCCTTTTTAGCTAGTTTATCTGCTATTTTATTTCCATAAATTCCTAGGTGGCTAGGGACCCAATAGAAGTTAATAGAGATATTCTTACTGGCTAGATAGGAGCAGCTTTGCGTAATTTTAAAGACTAGTTCTTGCCCTCCTATAAAAGAATTAAGCTGTAATCTCTTAATAGCCGCTTGGCTATCTATAAAGATATAAACCTGTTTCTCTTCTAGTCTTTGGTTTTTTAGGTGTTCTAGGGCCCTATAGACTGCGTAAAGCTCTACGTCCATAATTTCCATATAGGGCCCTAGATTCCAGTTTGTTGCATATTTAATCCTATTTCTCTCTCCTATTTTACATACAGCTGCTGCGTTTGATTTACTATCTTTAGAGCCATCTATGTAGTATATATCTACTAGGTCCTACTCTAGAGATTCTTGTAGATTTTCTACTAGTCTTAGATGTTCTTGTGCAGCTTCTTCTTTACTACCCTTAGAGATAGAAAAGGAAGCGGGAATAGGAGGAGACCACGGTTTTTGCCATTCTAGAGAGACTCTCTCAATGTTCCAATTTTGGATTAGCTTCTGAACTCTAGAGGTTAGAGATAGTAACTGTGTTTTTGGCTGTAAGAGGTGCCTTATAGTAGAGTTTTTAGGGCTAGAATTAGAGCTAGAACTAGCTGCTAGTTCGTCCCCATCTTTATTAACCTCTTCTATATAGACCTTCTTAATTACGTGATTTTCCTTGAATTTTAGGATTCTTAATGCGTAATTATTGCAAAGCTTTTCAAATCTAATTCTAGGAGGAGGAGTAGAGGCCTCAATCTCAAGAGCTTGGCTTGGAGATCCTCTAAACGCTCCTAGAACCAGTTTTAGGGCCTCATTTTGTAGAGATTGGTACCTAGCTAGTAGGTAGTCTCTAGATTTGCTTTTCCACTAGCATTGTACTCCGTAGTCTGCTATAGTAGTAACGCAGGCTATATAGAGCTGTCGAAGGGCTTGTAGTTTTATATCTCTACCTATTAGCTAAGCCTATATTATCTATTATAATACCTACCTAGCTAAAAACTTCTATATAGTAGCTTACCTGCAATCCTCTCCATTATAAAGCTATTTGCGATAGTAAGAATTAAATATAGTACTATTTAATATAGGCTTATAGCAATAAATGTAGTATAAGAGGCTTTAGAGGCCTTAGCGGAATCTAAAGAGCAGCTAATACCTACTATACCACACTAAAGATTATAAAGGTGATAATAGTAGTAAGAGAGTAGCTATTTTAAAGCTTTACTAGAGCCTAGGGGTATATAGAGCCTACTTTTAAATAAAACACTATACCAAGACTGTACTATATTCAATATTTAATATCTTTTTAATATTTTTTAATATTAATATTAATACGGCCTTTTACGAATATTGAATATTAATAAGAGCACTACTGCTCTAGATTTTAATAGTGTCTACCAGTACCCGTAATATCGACGAGATCGTATAGAATTCCGTCCAGAATAATATTACCATAGTTTAAGCATATTTCAACTCAAAATTAGGTTGTGGGAAACTTTTGGATATATTGTAAAATAGACTAATTAGCTAGGGGAGGTAAGCGGAAGAAGATGCTTAAATTACAAGTACCACATCTTCACCAGACTATAGGCATTGCCTGCTATAAAGCCCTTAAGTTTTGTATAGAGGGAGAGTTTGGTCTTAAGGGTTTCGCAGAGGGTGAGGACAACAGTAGCAGTGATTTGCATCTGGTTTTTGAAAATTTAGTGGTCGATTGGCTGACGGCAGGCTAAGTGTAATTTCAAAGTCGCAGTATTAGGTACAGTTCTTATAGGGTTGACATATAGAAGAAAGGATTAAGAGCCTCATAAACCAGGAGCGAAGTGATGTTAGGGTTAGGGTAGTGCAAAGGAATCCTGCTGGGGCGGAGGATACGATCAGGTTAGCCCTGCACTGCCCTTATAACATGTCGTCGTTCATCCCACTTTCCCTCAGATCAAGACAATAGCAAAGCTGAGGCAGATTAGAACGTTTCTTAAACGAAGTGTAGGGCTTAAATATAAAAATAGCATCTTCCGTTCCTACCTCATGTCCTTTTCCGGCTTCCTATATATTGTGGCTGTCTTATGCACACCATCAGGGACATTCTCAGCGGACATTAATGCTAAGACGGGCTGCCCCATGACAGACCTCATGGGGGCCAAAATCAGCAGTACGGATGTTATCCGGGGCCAAATAGTAGGGTTTAGGGCTGGGTTTCAGCCTTGCGCTCTAACCTTTTCTTAGATCCTGCCTTATCTATGCCTAATAGCGCTCTTATTCCATTTGCGCTGGTTCGTTAAAATTGTTCTACTATCTTTTTATTGTCATGGGCCTCCTTATATTCGGCACGAGCAATTACACCAATGCTCAATGGGTCCCCGAGCCGAATAATCGAGGAACATGGGGTCTTCTGCAGACTTGTCTGCTTACTCTGGGACTTTGCATATACAGCGCGATTCATGTCAATATCCTTCACCGCGAATGCAAGTTGTGGATGAGATTGCTCATCAGATGCAAGTGGCTACTGGTTGCGCTGCTCGCGCCTGAGTTTGTTGTATTCAATGCTTGGTCCCAGAGGCGACAGGCTGTCCGACTGGCATGCATGCTGAGGAGAAGGTGTGGGCAGGAAGAGCCAGAAACACGTATTATGCGTTGGTGGAGGTGTATTAGGCCAAAGGCTCGCATAGTAGATCGTGAAAGAGGTCAAATTCAAGAACAGCGGCACGGTGGAAATGTATCAGACTCTAGAGTGGAGGTGGTGGATCGGGAAGGACTTCAATCTCAGCATATATAACCAGACGCCATCGAATCGGCGTCGCAAGAGCATAACAGCACTCATAATTATGACGATATGAAGAAGAGCACGGAGGTTTCGGTGCAGGTACGATTGACGTCAATGTTCCAGAAGTAGTCAGGGTGTGTTGGGACTAACTTCGGCAGGAAGTGTGCTCTGTCTCCATTGATGAGAGATTTGAACTCACTGATTGTTATAGGTGGCCTTGTGGTGGATATGTCGCACGACACTGAAAGAGTCTGGCCGCATGGTCGCAGCATGCTTACCATCACACCAGCCTGCGTCGAAGAATGTTTTGAGAAAGACGGCTTCAGAGATATCGGCCTCAGCTTCTTGACCCGTGAAAAGATTGATAATAGACAGAAAGTGGATCGGCTCGCAAAGACCCTTATTATCATCCAAGCTTTGTGGTTCTGCTTCCAATTCATCGCCCGGATAAAGCAGTCGCTGCCAGTGAGCTTGTTAGAGCTCAACACATTTGCACATTCACTCTGCGCTCTGTTCATATACGTCTTGTGGTGGCATAAACCGGGCGATATTGATGAACCCTTCGTTATCTATACGGAACAATCGGAGGTGCTAAGAGATCTATGTGCCGCGCAGTGGACATCTGGAGCAGTGGGCACACATTACAAAGGACAAGAGGTCAGTACAATGGGATCCAAAACGCAGCAAATTGGTCCATGGATACCCATGTTTGTGCATGGCGGTTCCGAATTTATGATGAATATTTTTCGGGGCCGCAGAGGAATAACGCTTTGTCCCGGAAGTGGAGAGGATTAGTATATCTTTGACCACGTCGACAGGTAGTTTTACTTTCCACATCTCTCCGAAACAAAACGATTCAATTTGAGAGTTTCCGGGGTTGATGCTAATATATTACGAGTGAATGCTGGACAACTCATCCCCGGCACACCTTTCCATCTCGCGCCGCAATTCCAATCATTGGAAGTTGATAACATCACCTAAGAAAAATGGAAACGAACATTCGAACATGAAGAGTTTAGCAGAAACTACACTATAGCTTCAAGACAGACAGCCCAACTTCGCATGGCCGCGTAGGATAGACGATAGTAAAGACGGGCCTAGAATAGCCAATAGTGCTCTTATCAATATTTAATATTTGTAAAAGGCCATATTGATATTAATATTAAAAAGATATTAAATATTAAATATAGTACAGTCTTGGTATAGTGTTTTATTTAAAAGTAGGCTCTATATACCCCTAGGCTTTAGTAGAGCTTTAAAATAGCTACTCTCTTACCACTATTATTACCTTTATAATCTTTAGTGTGGTGTAGTAGGTATTAGCTGCTCTCTAAAATCCGCTAAGGCCTCTAAAGCCTTTTATACTATATTTGTTGCTATAAACCTATATTAAATAGTACTATATTTAATTCTTGCTATTATAAATAGCTTTATAAGAGAGAGGATCGCAGGCAAACTACTATATAGAAGTTTTTAGCTAGGTAGGTATTATAATAGATAATATAGGCTTAGCTAATAAGTAGAGATATAGAATTAAATAAGTAATCTATTTTATTTAAGGTGGCTCTAAGAGCCCTAATATATATAAGAGAATTAACCCCCTATAGGGGTCCTTAGAGAATAATAATATAGGTTAAAACTAGACTAATACTAATATTAAATAGTACCTATTACACCTCTATAGGAAAGCTATGTTAGCGGCTAATACACCCCCTTAGATTTGGCGTAGAGCGTTAGAGCTAGATTACTAGATTAGGTAGTTAAAATAAATAAGCTAGTAATAAGCTTTAATATAGCTAAGTATTTCCCTTTATAACTTTAGTAGTAGAAAGTAGTTTTAATATCTATACGTCCTTATAGTAGTAGTATAAAATATATAAGCTAATAGTATTATATCTATATTAATAAGATTATTATTACCGTTATTTTAAACTATAAAGGCTTATTATTATAGATTCTAATTTAATATATCTTTCTTTTTTGCTATAGACCGCTTTTTATAGCTAGAATATCTTTTACCCCCTAATAATAAGCCTACTATTATCTAAGGTTTAAAACGAGGTATAGAATCTATAATTAGTTAAGGACTAGGTTTAGTAACATTAAAAGATAATAAGGTAGTAGATAATATTTATAGCGCGAATGCTATAGTAAATAGTAATTACTAAGGCGCTAAAGACGCTAATAGTTTAGATAGTTCTAGAGTTAGCTCTAGGGTAGGTAGCTAATAGAGTTTTTTTTATTAAAATCTAAATACTTTTTAATATAAAAGTAATATTAATACTTATTAAATGCGGTAGTTTTATATCTAGTTTTTTATTAAAGTTCTTTATCTAATCTTTGCTTTTTTAAAGATCATCTAGTAGATTTTAAATAAGATATTCTAGTATTTTGGGAGTAGGTAGTAAAATAGTAATAGTATTAATAAGGTAAAGACCTTTATATTCTATAAGGTTAGTAAATAGCGTTCCATTATCTTTATAGCACAAATAGTTTATAAATTAGTTAATAATTACTCTAACTCTATAAAGCTTTACTATGGATATTAGATTAATATAAAAATATAAAGTATATACTATGTTCCTTAATATTAAATACTAAGTTAGGCGTTATTTACCCATCTTAATTGCTAAGTTAATATTACTATATCTATAGATTTCTGCCCTAGTGTCTTTAGCTATTGCTATAGACCTATATAGCTTAAGGTTATAGAAGTATCTAATATTGTTATAGAAGTGGGTATCTACTATAGTATTATACCCCTAGGCATTAATTAAAAATAGATTTAAATAATTCTATAATTCTATTAATAATAAAAAGGATATTGTTATAGTAGTTGCTATAACTTAGGGCCTATCTAAATCCTTAATTTTTTTAGTAGTAAATAAAGTTAATATTTCCTGCTTAATCTACCTAAGCCTTTTATTATAGTACTGCTTATTTTTTAGGACCTTAAGCTATTCTTAATAATTCCTTAAATATTTATTATTTGGTATAAAGTCTAGACCTTAAAGGGACTAAAATAGTTGCTTATAATTCCTTAATTTATAAACTAAACTATAAGTAGGACACTTTATTTAAGATAGATAAAAAGAAGCTAGAATAATATACATTATTATCTAATCCGTAGATAGTTGTCCTAAGAGTATAGTATAGGCGTTATAATTAGAATTTGGGTATTTATAGAGCAGGTTAAATTCCTTAATTATTATTACTATTTTAAGCTTCTTTAACCCTTTTACTACCTTTTAAATAAAGGCATAATATAGAGCTAGATAGATCTCCTTATAGTCTTAAATAAAGGTATATATAACGCTACTTTCTATTACCTCTATTAACCCTTTCTCTAGCTCTTTACTGTTCTATATAATGGTAATATAAAGCTAAAGCCAAGATTCTAGAGTTTAACGTTTAGGCCCTTATTTCTATTTTTTAAAATTATCTAGTACTATTTACTATAGCGTAGCTTATAATGGCTTTACTACCTTCTTTAGTTATCTTAGAATTAAATATAATATAGTAAGGTTTTTAAAATACCTAGAGAAGTTGGTGCCTATAGTGGTATATAAGAGTGCTATAAATATATAGAGCTTCTCTTCCTACTTTAGGTAGTTTTATTATTAGAGCTTATAGAGCTTAAAAAGTATCCTCTATATCTCTATAGATTGCTTAGTTTATTATCCTTACTAACTTAATAACCTAGGTATAGCTGTTCTAGTAGACGCTAGAGTTGCTACTAAAGTTATAGGAGCTGCTATAGGTGTTATAGGAGCCGCTACTAGTGCTATAGGAGCTGCTACTAGTGCTATAGAAGCTGCTGCTATTAAAGGTATATCTAGCTTAGTGTTTTTTTTCGGTTTTTTTTTTCGCCTTATCTAGGTTAATATAGTCCTAGATCTTTATAAAACTTACTTTTTAGCGAATAAATTAGAACTATAAAGGCTAGTCCTTTTAGGTTAGTAAAAGATGATTAGTAGAGTCTATTATTATAGGTATTATAGTAGCTTTTATTATTTTCTTAAGGTTGTATAAAGAGACGCACTTACGCGTAAAGCACGCGATATTTTATAACAAACTATACTTAAAAAGGCTTAGTAGTATTTATCTGGCTACTAAAATCTCCTTAGTGCTTAAAAGGTTACTAGGCTTATAACTTTTAGCTAGGTAGGTATTATAATAGATAATATAGACTTAGTGTCGGTATGCTTTAACATAGTGCAATGGACGTAGTGTACGTGCAGTGCGGTGTGTAGTTGGATTCTTGAGGTTCTATATACACGCCTACCCATTTCCACTACAAAGATATCAGTTTTGCTTACCGCCCTCGGCTGAGCCAATAGCGATTTTCTATGCCTGGTATGGAAAATCCTGATTGGTCCGCTTAACAATAGAGCTGGTAGAATTCTATACCGCTACCTAATAGAATTCTGCCATATTCTGCCTGCCTGTCTTCCTCTACCATATTCTACCTACCCGTTTTCCTACACTGGCAACTCCTTAAATGCTAGGAAACCAATAGAACCTCTTTTATAATAGTAAGTATGTTTTAACACATGACTGCTTTTAACTTCTTTGTGTTAAATCTCCTTTTATATTAAATATCCTTCTGTTCTACCCACTCCATAGCCTACAGTTCTAAGTAATTAGTATTAATTAACTTCTTAAGAGCCGTAGATGCCTTACTCTTAGTTATTAAGTTAGTAGGGTTACTATTACTGTTAATCCACTTAACTTCTATAATCTCTTTGCGCTTATATAACTAATAAAGACACATAATATCTATTATAAGGCGTTTCTCTTATATAGTGCCTAGCTTAATAAGACATTTATAGAGTAATTTTAAATCGGTGCAAAGTATAAGTGGGAGTTTAATTTGTAGGAGTTGTTTAATGGTTAACTTAATTATGGCGCCAATATTAAATCCGTGGGCCATTGAGTAGAGTTTTAAGGCTAGTACACTTCTAGTAACTCTCTTGCACTTAATTAATAACCAGTGGATAATATTAGCCTTGTGTAATATGTCCTCTAATACTAATATATATCCTATTTATGATGAGAGGTCCTTATTATTGGCAAATAAGGCGTTAGTAAAAGTAAGTAAGCGTAATGTATTAATGTCCAATTTAACAAATGTAAGGTCTCTTGTTGGATTGTTAATTTGCAGTTATAGTTATTTGTTAAGTGCTGTAACATCTTTCTTCTTAAGGTTAATTACCTAGGTGGCAAAAGAGAGATTAAAGGAAGCTTTTGGTTGATATATAGAGGTAATATACGCACCCTTTACGCGTTACGCAACGTATTGTTCCTTTATAGTTAGTACATTACAGACAATGCCTCTTAAGCTTATAGTTATAGCTATTTTACCAAGGTGGACCATATTCAGGTTCTTGCACTAATATTTCTAGGTTATTATAATATTGCCTTCCTAAGAGAGTTAAATGATACATTCGTTAAATTTAAGTGACTGCTTAACTATAAGTTGCTCGCGCTTTTTTGTGAGAAAGTAAGCCTTTTCTAGATGTTATTGCTCCGCGTCTGTAAAGGTAGTATTAGCTAGGAAGAAAGTGTTGTTAGTTTAAAGGCCGATAATACCAAAGTAGTTAGAGGTGTTACTCTATAAAAGGTAAGGGTTATACATTAATAAGTTCATATTTAACTCCTTAATATAATAATTGTGGTAGGTTATAAATTAGTAATTACCTGCTTCTGGAACACTGTATAAAGGCTTAATTACCTTTAGGATTAAGTTCTTTCCAATGCCTAGTTAGCTTCCTAGTTTATAAGGTAGTTAGATATAAAAGTCTTAGTTTAGCTTTATAAGAGACTAGACATACGCCTAGGAGATATCTTATAGGTATAACTGTGTGCCGTTGCCTCGTAGTATCGCTGTGATGCATAGAATAAGGCGTTAGCTGGCTTGTTGAATAGTAGGTGACTGGGTTAGTACAATACCCTTTTTAGGATTGTTATACGCTTGGATAATAAGTCTCAATTTCTTAAAGGCTTTATTAGTACTGGGGTTCTTAATCTTATTTATAAATTGTAAGTTAAAGATTCTAACTCCTACGGGTACGTCCTAAGGGTTAATTATCTTAAATATACCCTTTTTAATTAGTCCTGTAATTTCCTTTTAATGGGATGTCTTAAACTGCTTATAGTTGCTATCCTCTTGTAAGAATATGGTGATATCAGTGGTATTAATATAAGGGGAATACTTGTGAGGTCTTTCTCTTTCTTAGCAAGGTGGTTGTGCTTCTACGGTTTTAGTGGAGGACGGTTTCTGTGTAGAGACGGTTTCTATGGACGGTTTGTATATATAGACAGTTTTGTTAACTTAAATATTGTTAACTTAGGTGCCGTTACCTTAAATGTCTTTAGCTTGAATATTTCTAGGGTCTATTAAGTACGGTTTAATAGCAGTACTGCGGAACTTTGTAGGGCCGCTAGGTAGGTTAACAGCACACGTTTCCCCCTTAATATTTAATAGATTGTATGGTCCTGCCCAGTATCTAGGTTGTCCTGTATTGCCTTCTCTCTAGACTAGTACCAAAGAGTTAAGGGGTAGATTATGAATTGCGGTAGTGCTGGGGCTATTATATATGTTAAGTGCATCTATGACCTGGTGCTCTGCTTATATCTTCTTTACTTCCTCTATAGCTTTCTTAAATGCAATCGCACGCTATGTTACTGTAGGTGAAGGTGCGTCGGACTCTGTTATTTAGAGGTATGCTCTAAATACTAACAGTGTAGGTATTAGGCCGTCTGGTCCTGTGGAGTCGTTAATTACTTTAAAGGCTATTTGTAGTACTATATCCTTATTAATTCCTGGTATCTTAAAAGTAATAATGTGGTATATGCGTTGTAAGGGGCCGTGGTAACGCTCTACTATACTAATTAAGTTGTGAGCTTTAACCAGTACGCTCTTTATGGTAGTGCCTATGTTAGTTATATATTGCTTAAACTCTCTACTAATAAAGTTCTTACCTGTGTTATATGTAATTACATCTAGGGGGCCTAGGTATATATTAATCTAGTACGCTTGTAATATGTCCTGTATATACTTAGCGCTAATATTCTATAGCTATTTACCTACTTAAAATTAGGTGCCTTTATTAACAATATAAAGTATAGGCTTGCCGTTAATATATATAATGTTAATAATAATATAGTAGTTGAAATTAATGTTGTCTTTTAAGGTAAATCTAAATCTGCCTGGTGACTTTCCGTGCTTTTAATAGTACAAGTAGTAATAGGTAATATACGTAAGGGTCTTACAATTAGTATCGTTTTTATGGCCAGCGCGGTCTAATATTCTTTTAAGTTGCTCTACTAATAGATGTCTAAAGCGTCAGTGTAGGCGTCGCAATTCTACATTAGTTAAGTAGTATGGGTTTTAGTTAAAAGACTTTGTAATAAACACGTGCAATAAAGTATTCCATAGTAGAAATAGGTGTCTAAATTAGTATATAACTGGTATGGTCTTTAAGGGGGCTATTAGGACATTCTTTAGGTTGTTAAAGTACACTTATAAGTTGTCTATATCTGCTAGGCAAAGTAGGAAGGGAGTGTTAACTTTAATAACATAAAACTTTGTTGTACCTATTAGTGTTGGTACCTTAATAGAACTAATAGAAGATGTAGAACCTATTCTAAACTATACACTAACTGTACCTCTTATAGACTTGTTTAACTGTACTTTATTAATCTTCTAAAGTGTAAGAAACTAACTGTATCCTACTATAGAATGTTTAGAGGCTCTAGTATTAATTATTATACCTATAAACTTTGTGGAGGTGTAGTATAAGGTTATATTATATGTAAACAGGTCTGTGTTAGTAGGGAGTACATCTATTATGGTATTGATAGTTATAACTATGTGGCTATATACTCTATTGGCTAGTTCTGACGCTATAGCAATTACATTGTCTAGTTTAATCTTACTGTACAAAGTGTAGTATACTATAGCCTGGTTATCCTTGTCTAATAGGGTGCTAGGGTCTATATTAACTACTAAAGCGTTAAATATATTGGTGATCTTATTATTCTTATTATTGTCCTCATTGTTATTGCCTTTGTAGTCTATAATATATTACTTTATTTACTCCTGGAAGTGGTCCTTAAACTTATTCTTAAACTTAGTCTTAGACTCTTCTTACTCCTTTTTAGTATATTTCTATAAGCAATATCCTTCCTTGTTATATACAAAGCAACGTAGTTTCTATTGGTTGCGGTTATATAGGGGGTTGCTGCGGTTGCTGCGGTTATTATAGTTATAGTTGTTATCTCTTCTATAGAATTATCGGTCTGTAAAGAAAGTTTATATCTTCTCCGTATGCTCTTTCTTATATACTGTAATAGACGATTAAAGTTTATTAATAAGGGCTTTAAGGTTGTCCGGTGGGTTGGAGACTGTATATCTATATACTAGTATTCCCTGGTAAGAAGTAACGATTTTATTATAAAGGAAGTCTATGGTTTATAAGGTGGGTCTAAGGCCGTACTATAGTTAACGAAGTCTATAAATTAGCAATTGGAGGCATTTGCTTATAGACTTGTCTGTATTTCCTGCCTTTACTATTGTAAGTATAATAGTATTCCACTTGTCTAGGTTCTTACGTTAAAATCCTAGTCCTTTAAAGAAATTCTAAAGGTGCTTGCAAGCTTTGGCAAATAATAGGTGGGATAGTTAGTTTGTGTAGAAGTAGTCTAAAGCTAGTCCTTTTAACATGATAGGGAATGCCTTAAGGTAGGCTTTTTGGGGTACGTCCGCTTAATTATAGATGTTATAGAATATTGTTAATTTATAGTTAAGGCTTTTGTTTATGCTACCGTATTTCTGCTCCTCTGTGTATATCTTAGCTGCATTTACAATTTCCTTTCTATAGCCGGTTATAGTGATAGGGCGGTTCTCCTTGTCTATAGGTTATATAGTAGTAAGTTCTTTAATTAATGTCTGATACGGATCCTATCTAGGCCCACGCAGACTACTCCATACATAAGGGAAACTTATAAATTAAAGGAAGAAAACCCTTATTAATGTAGGGGACGGAAAAACCCTATAAGCTACCTTAGTAGGATAAAAAACCCCTGCTTTGCTATGTCCGTCCGTAGCAGCGGCCCTACAGGCCTACGGCTACGTCCTGTCCTCCTTAGATGTTCGAACTCCTTAGGAACTACTGCTTCCTTCCTTAGCTTATCTAAAGCTAGGGTTTACTACGTCCTATTTAGGCCTTGCCAATTAACTGCTGTGCGCTTTATGTTCCATATCTTAACTATCCCCTATATGCTATCTCTTATAGACTATTGCTATATACGCCATACCTCCCCCCCCCTAGAGCTATTGAAGGCGTAAGGGGGATTCATCCGTTCTAACCACCGTAATACTGATAAGCGAGCGGGATATGTTATATTTAGGTATCTTTTGTGCCTAGGCCCCAGCTAGGCCCTTTCTAAGGGTTACCACTCCATTAAAAGGAGACAGGGAAAACCGTAGGTCGCAATCTAGGCTGCTAGGTAGTATTCGGTAGTTAATGGCAAGTAACTATATGCTCCGCGGGCAATCGCCCTAGGGGTTAGAAGGGGCCGTATATTTACTTATTTATTCGTTCGTTTGCTCATTCGTCAATATAAGGTCGTCAATGCTTTTAATTAGGGGTTAGGGGATGTTATCAAATACTGTATATCCATATTGGATCGTACAGGTGCCCTGGATAGGAGAACAGTGTAGTAGTTGTCGTACTGTAGAGGGCCAACAGTGGTGGTTTTCAAGATCTCACCATCTAAAAATCTCTTACCACCGCCCCTAACGCCCACAACCACCACCAGGTCCTGTCCGCACGCTATATAACGTCTCTGCGTTGGCTCTGGATCTGAACTTCGAAGACCAGGTTCGTAGCCGTCACCACGTATAGGTGCAGAGTCCGATTTCGACGGCCTCTATAGGTTATATATGGAGTTGCTATATTATTATTGCAGATTGAGGTATAACAGATGGTGTGAAGGTGGAGGTAGTTGTAAGTTAAAGTATAACAGATGGTGTGGAGGTAGAGGTAGTTAGTATACTAGTTAGTTAGGTTATAGTAGCTTTAGCTTATTATTGCTCCTCTAAAGTGCCCTTTATTATATATACCTTAATTAATCTGGATAGCGTTAGTCCATACTTATTATTGGCTAATTTAATCATCTCTCTGCTCTATTTAGTTTGGTCTTCTTTTTATACTATTTTGTATAAAGACTAAGGGAGCGTTTTACCTTGTTTGTGGTTAATATTAACCTATACCCCTCTAATATTTAGGCAATTATATAGTTGCTAAAGCCAGTATAAGGGGATTTGCGTAAAGATATCAACTGTAAAGTCCTTAAAATCTTCCTAGAACAATTCCTAGAGTGTTAAGTCTAGCTAGTTGTTACGGACAGCTTAAGTACGATGTTACGACTACTTAGAGAAGAGTTGGAGGAAGCTAGTTGGTTAATACGGGTACGGTCCAGAATGGATCGAAATAGTAGCTAAGGTTATATGGTGTGATCTGTGTAATCTATATAATCTATGATAGAGTAAACAGAGCACACGTACCTTACGGAGCAAAGGGATTTCTTAGGCGTATAGTTGTGTATTTAAAGGACTATAGTCCCTATCTAGATAGTTCTCTCTTTATAGTGAATCTTAGAATATAATTAGAGTTAATCTGTTGGGTAACCACTCCACCAGTTATTATTATGTTGTTAAATTATTCTTACCTATATACCTAGCCTAATAACAGGACCCACCATAGTTACTGCTATAAGGTTACGTTATATATTCACTACTAAGGTTATAGTATTAAATAAGGTTAAATAACATGTCACCCAAAGTACTAGTTACGACGATATTGACGGCAGCCACAACCTTAGGGTTAGGAGACACTAGTATAGCAGATACGGATTCTTAAGTAGTTACGCAAGGTTAGTTGTAAGAAATGGTTAATTACTTATAAGATAATAGCAGGCTACTTAAAGAACGCATTAATAGAATTAGAGTAGTAAAGGTTAAGCTACCTTTAATTAAATAGTTCTTAGGAGAGAAGTTAAAGCTTAAAGGGTTTCTTACGCAGATGTATTTTAAGGTTATATAAGAAGGAGCGAAGTTAGCAACACCTATGGATTAGGTAGCGTACGTAGGACTATTCTTAATAGGAAGAGCTCTAGAGTGATTCGAGCCTTACCTTACAGAGATATAAGTAAATGGTATAATGACTACTAACCCAGATGTATGGTATGTGTTTGTAAGTTAGAATGGATTTATAGAACGGTTAATGCAAATATTTAGAGACCCCAAAGCAACTATAACAGCGGAATGAAAACTTTAGAACTTAGTACAACGTACTTTAGCAATTAAGTATATAACGCAGTTTTAAACACTAGCTATATAGGTTGAGTGGAATAATAGGGCGCTTATAGTATAGTATAAATAGGGACTTAAGGCTAAAGTCTAGGACGCAATTATTCTAATAGAAGATGCGGATACTCTAAGAGAGTTAATAGACCAGTTAATAAAGATCGATAATAGGATCTATTAAAGGGAACAAGCTAAGAAAGGGCAAGATAGAGTTCCACAGTTATATAAGGTATAGAGTACGCAACGACCAACATAGAGTTAAAAACTATAGAATGGCGCAGAGCTAATAGACCTAAGTAGTACCAAAGAATCTAAAAGATAGATAAAGAAACTATAGAAACCTAGAGGTTAAGGATCTAGTGATTAAAAAACCTAGAAGTAAAGGCCAAACCAGGGATCTTAGTAGTAGAAGACATTTAGGCGGACTCCATAATAAGAAAGATAGTTTAGAGATAGGGCTTATATAAATTGCAGAAAATAGGGTTATTTCGCCAGAGACTACAGAGGTGGTTAGAGTAATTATATAGTAAAGGGAATAAGACCAGCAGACGACACGTACATATAGAGGGATAATGGTGCACTATAAGGAACAAAGGAGTGTTTAATTAACAGTTTTGCGTTTTATTATAATAATGCATACTAAATTTATAAGGACGCTAAGTATGGCGTAAGCTATTAGCTATAAGAGCTATTATTATCTAAGTTTAGAGGAACCAATAAACCAGCTTATAGATTAGATATTAAAGATGATAAGTTTAACACAGACAAAGCATTTACCAATAATGAGGCAATGAAGGCAGCTTACTAGGAGCGTACAGACCTTAGAGAAGTTAAAATAGAAGCAGAGACTAAGACCGTTACAGAATAGGGTTTAGTAACAAGTATTGCGATACTATTAAATACGATTTCCATTGCTTTATATGACAAAAGGAGCAATGTTTAGAAGAAACTAAGTAAGTAGATAACTGCTAGTGCTAGCTTATTACTTAATAAAGGTAAAAGGCTACAGGTCTAAGATTCTTATAATAAGATAAGGAAGGCTCTAGACTTATAAGGTGTAATAAAAACAGCTTAAGAGCCCACAACGGACGAAAACTAATAGGAAAGAGCAGTAACTTAGTTTAGTAATAAATAAATAAGTATAGGACGTAACTATTAGTCTTTCTTCTATAGGTACTAAGACTTGTCTTTTACTTCTCTAGTCCCTAGATCCTTCTTCTAGGTTCCTTAACATTATAATTAATGCTCCTTTAATATAACTTATGTGTTTTTCCGTAATAGGTTAGTCTTAGACAACTTTTTTGTCTAGCTATATATAGAAATCTGCCTATTTGTTATTGCTTTGTTACCTATACCACTTTCTATATAACTGGTTTAGTGTGTATGGTTTATCTATTAGAAAGTACCTTGTTATTGCTACATTATAACATCCTTTGGTATATCTTTCTTTAAACCTAGTTGGGATATCTAGATCCTCTTCTTATTCTAGTTTATCTAACCACTTTGCCCTAAGTATCCCTGCACTTGGCCTATTAGTAATTCTTTATATAGGTGCTCTATCCCTTATATAACCTAGTATAGCCAACCTCTTATCTAGCTTTTGCTCTTGCTATATAATAATTCTTTATCTAAACTTATCTATAGTTTCTTATACTCTACGTCCTGTAGCTAGATCCTTAAAGTCGTCTTGCCTCTTAATCACAGTATTAACTTTTCGATCTTTAGGCTAAACACTATATTTCCCTAAAATTACTATAGTCCTTATTTATTTCTCGAAATCTTGGTTACCTAATAACGTTCTTATTTATTCCCCAAACTCTTGGTTCTTAAACTTAGATTGGCTAAATAGAGGTTTGAACTTAAGAGCGAAAATAAGCTAAGAGTAGACCTAAGTTACTTAGCGCATTATATACTATTATAGATAGCTTGTGTGGATAACACGTGTAATATATATAGAGCACTAAAATATAAGAACCGGAAGTACCTAGTAAGGATATATTAGGCACCAGAAGAGAAGTGGTTTAGGGATGCTAAGTATATACATAAATAGCACCTAGTAGAAGTATAAGGTTAAGGAGACTTAATACTTTAACTAGGAAGATTCCTTATAGAAGAATGCCTAGACGGATAATAGTAGTGGGAGTGCCTAAAAAATACTTGTCTATAGTATATAGAGGATAAAAAACAAACTAAGTATTGGCTAAAGTTAGACCAAGTACAAGCAGGATCTAGCAGCCAATAGTTAGAAAAAGGAGAGGCGTATAGAACTAGAGGGAACTAGTATTAGAGCCTTAGACCCTTAAAGGAATTTAAGGATAATACCTAAATTTAAGAGTTAAGTGGTAAGATCAGCAGTTTGAAGCGTTAATAGATAGTAGAGTAATAAGGAACCACATATTACCAAAGGTAGTAGAAAGGATGGGGTTACTATATAGATAAAAGAAACACCTGTATCTACTTATAACAATTTTAGGAGATTAGATAGCCTATAGAGGAGGTATTATTAATCTTAAAATAGGACCTATTTAGTTAACTATTAAAGGGAGACAGGTTAGAATGTCTTTTAATATCCTACTATTAGGATAGGACGAGGCGATACTAGGAATGCCTTAGTTATAGGAATATAATCTAAAGATTAACTGGGTTATAGGTTAGGTTGATATTAGAGATACTTAATAATATAAAATGCGACAGCAAACCAAGTTGGTATGGTACTAGGTTAAAGCGACATATAAAGAGACTAAGCGAGGCTTAAGTTATATACTAAAGAGATACCACAAGTATGGCAAAAAGTTATGGTTACTAGAAAGTGAAAAGCTGTTAAAGCATATAGCATGGGACTATAAGATAGAATTGGAAGAGGGAATAAGTTTAAAGTTTTTTCTAATTTATAAGCTTACTAAGACCGAGTTAGTGGCGCTTAAAGAGTTTATCTAGGAGAACTTATAAAAGGGATATATTAAACCATTGTAGTTATTAGTAGGATATCCAGTATTGTTTATCTTAAAGAAAAACGGAAAACTTAGGATATGTATAGACTATAGACAGTTAAACAGCATTACTAGGAAGGATAGGTATCTTTTACCCTTAATTAGCGAAATCTAAGATAGGATAGGCAATACGTAAATCTTTATAAAGATAGACCTAAGGTGGGTGTACCATTAGATTAGGATTAAGGAAGGCGATAAATAGAAAGTAGCTTTTAGGTCAAAGGAAGGACTATATAAACTATTAGTTATATAATTTGGGCTTATAAACGTTCTAGCAACGTTCTAGAAGTAAATTAATAGTGTGTTAAGAGAATACCTAGATAAGTTTATTATGGTATATTTTAACGATATTATTATCTACTTAATAAGTGAGGGAGAACATAGAGAATATGTTAAATGGGTCTTAAAGAGACTATAAGAGAAAAAGATGCTAGTAGCAATTAAGAAATACAAGTTCTTTATAAGAAAGACCAATTTTATAGGATTTATTATTAAACTAGAAAAGATTAGCATGGACTTAAAGAAAGTTAAAGCTATAGTAAATTAGTAAGAACTAGAGAATGTTATATAGTTAAGATCGTTTCTAGGGTTTTGCAACTACTATAGGAGGTTTATAGCACAATAGTTAAAGAATATTGAGCCGTTTACTTAATTAACAAAGAAGGAGGAACCATGGGTTTAGGGTAGTGAGTAGAAGAAGCTATTCTAGGAACTTAAAGAGTTATTTACCTAAGAGCTAATCTTTAAGATCTATTAACTAGCGTTAGACACGGTTGTTAAGACGGATGTATTAGACTTTACACTAGGAGTATATTTACTATAGAAGCACTAGGATGTATGGCACCCAGTAGTATACTGTAGTTAGAAGATAACACTACTAGAACTAAACTATGATATCTATAATAAGGAGTTATTAGGTATAGTTATAGCACTTAAGGAATAGAGAGCATTCTTATAAGGCATAGAGAAACTATTTATAGTTAAGATGGACTATAAGAACCTTATAGGATTCCTAATAATAAAGGAACTTAACCAAAGACAGGTTAGATAGGCGGAAATGCTTATAAAATACCATTTTGAAATTTAGTATACTAAGGGTACAGATAATATACAAGTAGACGCTCTAAGTAGAAAAGCTAAACTATAAAATAACAAAAAGCCATTAGGAGCTTTGTTACGAAAGGATTAAAATAGATTAATTAGGTATAATTATCTAAAGATTGTAGTAACTAAGGAAAGTTAGATCTATAAGTTACTAGAGCGTAATTAATTATAAAAGATCTAAGAAGCGTAGGTAGAGAATCCAGACTTAGAGCAATACAAGAATAGAGAGGCTACTTATATTCTAAGGTTAATTGTAGAGGAGTTTATAAAAGAGTTTTATAAAGGAATAACACAAGGACACAACGGAGCTATAGGCTTAGTGTTAAGACTTTAAAAGGAGTATATTATTTAAGGAATCTAGGGACTGGCAAGATAAGTTATAAAAGAATATCTAGATTGCTAAAGAAATAAACTAATAAGGCATAAGCCGTATGGAGGGCTATAATCTATTAAAACACCAGACAGACTATGGGAGGTTATATTATAGGACTTTATTATTAAGTTACTAAAGTTAAGAGATCCTATTACAGGACAAGATTATAACGCGATTTTAGTAATAATGGATAAGCTTATAAAGTGGGGATACTTTATAGCATGCACTAAAGAGATATTAGTAGAAGATGTCGCTAGAATCTATATAAGGGAAGTATTTATAAGATATGGAGCACTAGATAAGATTATATCGGACAGAGATCTAAAATTTATAGCAGCTTTTTGGGAAGTATTTCTGGCAGAATAAGGAGTTTGTGTAGTAACCTCTATAGCATATTATCCCCAGATGGACGGATAGACAGAAAGGCTAAACTAGACACTAGAACAGTATTTAAGGCATTATATTAATTATATATAGAATAATTGGGTATTATTATTACCAGTTATATAGTTTGTGTACAATACAATACTATAAGAAGGGATGGGAATATCACTATTTAAGGCGAACTACGGATACGAGCTAAGAACATTATTATTGCTATATTAAGCAAAGAAAACAAGTAGTATAGCTAAATAAAGAATGGAGATGTTAATAAATCTTTATATAGACCTTATGGAAACAGCCAAACTAGTACAGCAAAGGATAAAAAGGTACTATAATACTAAGAGATCTAAGGGACCAGATCTTAAGGAGGGAGATAAAGTATAGCTACTATACAAAAATTTTAAGAGTTAATGACTAAGTAAAAAGTTGGACTATGTTAGGCTAGGACCTTTTAAAATTAAATAGAGGATTTTATTAGTTATGTATAAGTTAAACCTACTAGCCAAAATGAAAATCTACCCTATATAGCATATCGCAATGCTAGAGCTAGTATACGGGAATATTAAGCTACTAGTCTACGAGGCAGACACGTACAGAGGGTAGGAAGAAGATAAATAGTAAGTTTTAAAGATTATTAGTTATAAGGATGTAGATAATAAAATGTGGTATAAAGTAAAGTAGATAGGCTATAGTAAGACTACCTAGAAGCCACTAAGCAACCTAAAGAATGCTATAGAAAAGGTACAGGAGTATTAGAAAAAAGTAGGTTAGGTAGTATTAATAAGGAAAGATTACTAAAAAATAAGTCGCCTAAGGGGGACTTAAGAGGAGCAATTGCCGAGCTACTTAGAGTTGTTTCCCTTATAGGAGGAGAGCCAGTTCTTTTATTACCTAGCTTAGATAGACCCTATTAAATAAGTTTCTATTTCTTGGAACGAACCTTCTCGCGTATATATTTAAGACGTTGGAGATAAGTATAAGCTAGACATTAAGCTTTAAGGATATATGTAAACTCTTCTAAGACACATTAAACCTTAAGCAGTATAGAGGCTAGTTTACTATTAAGCTTCTTAGTGGTAGATTGAATATAAGACCCTATAATAGGTTACTTAGGAAACTAGAAGACTGTTAAGAGTTATAGAACACGTATATTTAGCGTTAGAGATAGAGCAAACGTTATAGGACAATTAAACATTTGCTTTAGTGCACTCTAAGTAAGAGAAAGGTTGTTAAGATAAAGGGCTTGCTAACGCAACGCAGACTAGCCCCTCTTTTATATAACGAGAATATAGAGACGGCATTATCTCACCTAGAGACAAGATTGCAGCAATAGTGCAAAACCAGCGAGCTGTAGAAGAAGAAGAAGAAGCTTTAGGTATAATAAGTAAGGATATTAACCAGACTAATTAAACGGACATCACACCTCTAGTAGACAACTTAGAGATGTTAGGAATCTTTAAGGACAAAGATAAAGAGGAGGGAGATAGTGTTACGGATAGCTTAAGTATAATATTATAACTACTTGGAGAAGAGTTGGAGGAAGCTAGTTAGTTAATATAGGCATGGTCTAAAATAGATTTAGTAGAACTATGTAATAAGGAATAGTAGCTGAGGTTATATAGTATAATCTATATAATCTATGTAATCTATGTAATCTGTAATAGAGTAGATAGAGTATACATACTTTACGGAGCGAAGGGATTTCTTAGGCGTATAGTTATGTATTTAAAGGACCATAGTCCCTACCTAGATAGTTCTCTCTTTGTAGTAAATCTTAGAATACAATTGGAGTTAATCTATTAGGCAACCACTCCACCAGTTATTATTATATTATTGAATTGTTCTTACCTATATACCTAGCCTAATAACAGGACCCACCGTAGTTACTATTACAAGGTTCCGTTACACTAGTTATATATCTCCATATATACATACATCTTACATTATATGTAGTTGGTTAGCTTATCCTTGGTAACTTCTATTAGGTTAATTCTATCTTCCTATTTAGCTACTTCTTCCTCCTAGTCCTTCTCTATTCCTAACATCTTATATTTTATGTGTTATTTGGGTGGGTAAGGGTAAAGGTAAGGATGTTTATAGGGTAAAGGTAGTGGAACGGTTAAGGAGGTGGTTAAGGAGGCGGTTAGGTAGGATAAGGTGTTTTACGTAGTGGTCCTCTAGAATAGATAGAATAAGATATCTAGTAGTTATTGTAGATACCAGATAAGTACTTCTAGGTAGTTTCTCTTCTTCTCTTTAACTAAAATAAGCTAATATAAAAGGTGGATAAGTATAACTATCTTCTAATCTGCTGCAAGGTGGACAGTATAACTGTTAAATTAAGGCTATGGAGCTAAAACTCTATGTATTGCTTATTTTCTATATAGGTGGTTGAAGAGGTTTTAAGGAACTTTAACCGATGGTTAAAGTTGTCTAATTGGTTAGATTCCTGCCAAGAGATTTCTCCCATAAGTCTTATTACGTGATATTGTTGTGGGCTTGTTTTCCAACACCCTCCCTTAAGCTCAGTCAACGATACCACTATATACACTATATATAGGGGTGTAGGGTTACTTAGTAAGGGTTGCTAAAGCTCCTTTAAGGTGGAATAAGTATCTAATAAGGAGTTACGCCCTCCCTAACGTCTAGAGACAGCGCCTGCTCCGTAAAACGTCTCTTAAAATTTTTGGCAGTACCTCCCCATAGGTGTTCTATATTGCCCATAGAGCCTTAGAGGCCCTATAGCCTCACCCTATATCTCTCCTGAAGTATATCTATCCTTCCTACCGGTATAAGCCCTCCCTGATGTCGTGGCCGTTAGATTCGGGTAGTAGGTTTAAGTGGTAGGTTTAAGTAGTAGGTTAGTAGATTAAGGTTAAGTTCTGTCGCTTATTTTAAGGCCTTAAGGCGTCGTTTAGCGCACTCTCCGAGGATCTACCGATCGTGCACTAATTTCCTATTGAGGCTTAGTATAGTTAATCAAGTTTCTGCACCATCCGAAGGTGTTTAAGGAAGGCGTAGAACTAAGAACCCGCGAGAGGCTTAGTAAGGCCGTCGGCCGCTATATTAATTAAAGTAATGTATATAAGGTTAATCCTATTACTGTTTATCTTATCTCTTATATAGTGAAACTGGATGTTGATGTGCTTCGTTTAATTATACTAAACTGGATTTTCAGCTAACGCTTTTATAGCTTAGTTATTGGTTTTAATTAAGATCCTAGTAAACTGTTCGCTCTGGTCTAGTATACCTAGTTTAGTAAGTAAAAGTTGAAGCCATATAGCCTCTTTTACTGTAGCCGTTAGAGCCGTGTACTCTAATTAATATATTAATAGTAAAACGGTAGCTTATAGCTTTAATTTCCATAAAATTGGTCCTCCGTTTAATATAAATATAAAGCCTAATATAGAGTGTCTTGTGGTTTTGTCTCGTCCCTAGTTAGCGTTACTAAAGCTAATTAGTATAAGGTCTAGGTTCTTATCGCCTCCATAGGTAATTTCTCTATTAAGTGAGCTAGCTAGGTATTGAAGGATAAGTCTTACGGCCGTTATATAGGTAGAGGTAGGATTATAGGTAAAACGGCTTACTGTTAATACCGTAAAGGTAATATCTGGCCTTATTTCTATTATAGGAAACATAACTAAACCGACTATACTCTAGTATCTTTTAACGTTATCCCTACTAGTAGTTTCTTAATTGGCTATGAGCTTAATTAAGTGCTTTATGGGTACTAGTAAGGTATTAGCCTTTTACAATTTAAAACGTTTAAGAGCTTTAATAAGGTAGGCTTACTGTAAGAGTATAATCTTCTTCTTTATTCGATCTCTTGTGACTATTATACCTAAGTAAAAGCTTATTAGCCCAAGATCTATTATTTAAAAGGCTGCTTTGAGCTCTGCTTTCGCCCAATTAACTACTACTATATCTTTATAGATAATCTTAGTGTTATTAACGTAGGTAGAAATAATTAAACCCTTCTATCCTTTACTGGTGGCGAATATACTATAAGCTGTATGTAGATAGTAAAGTCCAAGTTTTTCTAGTAGAAACTTTAAGAGCGTCTTATACTAGATTTAAGGTAACTGTTTTAGTCCGTAGAGGGCCTTTTTAAGGTAGTAGACTTTGCCGGCTTCTTTATAGCCTTTTAGTATAACGATATAGAGTTCTTGATTAATTGGTCTATAGAGAAAGGCGGTTTTAATATCTATCTGTTTAATTTTAAGGTTGTGGTAGGCAGCAATCGTAAATAGAGCTCTAAAAGCCATAGGTTTTACTACCGTAGTAAAGGTCTAGTTGTAATTGATACCATACTGCTATAGATATCCCTTAACGACCTATCTAGCCTTATAGTGGAGGACCTTGCCATCCTTTCCCTTTTTAACTTTAAATACCTATTTACCAGCGAGAGGCTTATAAGGAGGCTTAAGGGAGGTAAGGTTAATAAGTTCCTATATCTAGTTCTTAATTAAAGACCCTACCTTCTCTATTATTGCTTTTATCCGTTCTTCGCTATTTAGGCCGTTGATTACTTGGTTGTACGTATAAGGCTTATCTTTGTTAATTAAGGTAGTAGATGTGTACATTTTAAGATTAGGTGAGCTAGTATATTGAATATAGCCGGCTAGTAGAGCTATAGGATTGACCGCGTCGCAATTATTTAAGTAAGGGTTTTAAGGTGTAGATTATAGAGGAAAGGTAGATAGAAGGGCTATTAGTTTATCGCCTATTTCGTTATCCTAGTTGCTTAGTAGCTTATTAATATTATTAGCCTATTAGTTAAGGCTTCGGTCTATACCTATAAGGTTTATAAGGAAGGCAGTAGGGTTGCTTAGTAAGTTAATTCTTGACGTCTAGCGGCCTGATTAAGTAGTGGTTATAGTAAGGTTTTTGGGCAAAGACTTAAGCCTATGGGGCAAGCTATCGCGACCTTCCTTCTAATTAATTCTTTGTTGTCTTTTTCTTGATAGAGGCTTTAGCTAAGGAGTAGTAGTGTTTTCCCTCCCTTGCTTATTAGATAAGTCTATGGATTCTTCTATAAATATAGTAGCAGTCTTTAAACTAATATTACCTTTGTAGATTTTAATATCTTTAAGGCGCTTAATCTTTTGTTTATCTGGTAGCTAAACGCAATAGATTATCTTGCCGTTATAGCTAATTAGAATACCCTTTTTTGCTTATAGAGCGAACCTGGCTGATTTTACGCGATCTTCTTTGGCTATAAGGGAATAGACGGTAGATCCTAGAGCCCTTAGGTAGTATACTAAGGGAGGTTTACCCTTAAGCTTTTTGTAAGATAATATGCTATTAAGAGCTCTTATAGGGCGTCTGTTTTTGATATATATAGCTGTAAGAAGTATATTAGGCTATAGGAAGTCTGGTATATTGCTGGTGAGGATTATTAAGCGGGTAATCTTAGTGGAGGTTCGCTATAAGTGCTTTACTACTCCGTTCTTTTCTTGAGCGTGTGAGGCGGTAGATTTGAATTCTATACCTAGATTATCTATCCAGGTAGTTACTTTCTTGCTACAAAGCTCCGCTCCATAGTTAGTATAAATTCTGGCGATTTTAAGGTCAAATTTGGTGTGGATCCAGTTATAGTACCTCTGTAGAGTATTAAGCCACTCGTCCTTTGTACGGATAGTATAGATTGTAGTGAACCTTGTATAGTCGTCGGTAAAAGATATATAGTATCTTTCGCCTTTAAAGCCAATGGGGGTAATAGGCCCTACTAGATCCGTATGGATAAATTAAAATAGCTATATAGCTTATTCTTGGGGCGTTCTATTATACCTCTTTTAGGCTTTAGATTGAGCGTAGGGCTTATAGTGTTTATTGCTAATATTATTAAACTTAATGCTAAGTTTATTTAGGTAGCGTCTAAGGTTACTATAGTTAAGGTGGCCAAATCGGTAATGCCAAATCGGTAGACTTTTGTTGTTTTTAATAGTCTGGAGGACCGATTCTAACTAGTAGTTATACTGCCGAATTAGGTAGAGTTGTTGAATTTTAGGCGCGTATCCTATTACCTTATTATTATATTTAAGTTTGTGAGTCTTATTGTTAAAGAAGACGCCTATTTCCTTAAGTCAGCTTCTAGATAGTAGGTTTGCTGGTAAATATAGCATATAAAAAATATTATATAGAGTAAGCGTGCTTCCGTGGCTTTTATTAGATAGTGTGGTTTATATAGAGACGGATTCTTTACCTTCTAATTAAGCTTTATAGGGACCAACTGTACCTAATAAGGTGTTGTTATTAACGTAGTTAAAAAGAAGTTCACGGTCCTTATAGCAGTGGATAGTAGCGGTAGTATTATAGACGAAGTCGTGCCTACTTAGTTAAGCTTATACAACCACTGCTGCAAGCTCTTGTTATGGATTTGCATTAAGCTTAGCCTAACTGGAGTGTTTGTTAAGCTAGATAGGCGCTTAAGTTGTCCTTTACTTTTTCCTTAAGCGGATTCTATTACTAATTTCTTTTAAAGCATTGTCTGGCTTCCTCTCCTAGCAGTCTTCTTTATAGTGCGTAGTTCTATTATATCTTACGCAGTTAGGGTGTTTGTATGTCCTAATTAGTGCTGTTTTTCTCTTTATAGACCCTCTATTGTTTAATTATACTACTAGTGTAGTAGAGACTTCCTAATTAAGTTTACTGTTAAAGATAATAAGTTCCTTGCCTAAGGCTTATAGATTAGTGTTTTCCCGCGTCTAATTTATTTATTTTGTTGTTTTAAACTAAGCGTAGCTAGTGGAGTTAACTCTATATAGAAGGGCCGCTTGGGTGAGGACCTTATAGTTAATAGGTTAATTTATTTTAATAAGATAATTAAGGTTTAATATAATATAGGAGACAAACTCCTCTACGTTCTTAAAGTCTTAAACGCGCTTAGTAAAGAAGGTAGCTATAATATTGGTAATAGCTGCCGGATTAAGATCCTTAAAGCGTTCTTTTAACGCCTTCTATTTTTTAAGCGCCTGTCCGGCGTTTAATATAAACGGCTTATAGATATCGCTAACGCTCTAGTTAATAAAACTAGCTATATAGGCTAGCTGTTCCTTGTGTTTCTCCCGTTCCTTTACTAAGTTAGCTGGTTTGATTTTTAGCTGTTTACTAGTAAAGCCCAAGCCCGCCCATTTCTCCTTAATTGATTTAAGTGTAGGAAGAGGTTATGGTGAATTATTAAGGACCTACTTAATATTTTTAGATCGGAGGTGGTTTTATATATTAATACTAAACATCGGCCAGTCTTCCCGTCTAGCGAGCTTTTAAATAGAGGCTTAGGCGGTATGTTTGTTGCTTATATTGGTGGGGCTTTATATTATAGGTAGTCTGTAGTAGGCAGTCTATAGGCCTTGTTAAGACAATATTGTCAGATTAGTTTCCTTTTGTAAGGAGTATTTATGTAGTATAGGTTTTAACTCAGTATATTCCTTAGCCAGTGTAGGTAGTTCTACTAAGCTTTTTCTAATCCGCCACTAATACGGTTGTTATAGAGCTTTATTCTTAAAACTCTATTGTTCTATTTTAATAATAGCAAGGTTGTCTACTAAATAAGAGGTCCTCTTAAGCCTCTAGTGCCGCGTTGTGTTAGGCTTGTCCTTAGTAGGATTATCTTGTACATTTAGTGTAGAGTCCGTAGTTAGCAGCTATATGGCTGCTTGTTATAGGTTTTTGGCGTTATAAGTTAGGTAAATATTCACCGACTTTTTACGCCCGTGTGGTGATATTGCGATAGTAAATATTGTAATAATAATAAAGCAATTAGATTTAGCCCATTAGGCGCAAACCCAGGCTTATAACCTGTTAAATTAAGGCTATGGAGCTAAAACTCTGTGTACTGCTTATTTTCTATATAGGTGGTTGAAGAGGTTTCAAGGAACTTTGACCGACGGTCAAAGTTGTCTGATTGGTTAGATTCCTGCCAAGAGATTTCTCCTACAAGTCTTATCACGTAATATCGTTGCGGGCTTGTTTTCTAACAATAACTGTCTTTTAAGCTATCTGTGTGTTTCCTAATCTGTACGCGCTCACTAATTAGTGTTGGTATGCTTTAACATAGTGCAATGAACGTAGTGTACGTACAGTGCGATATGTAGTTGGATTCTTAAGGTTCTATATACACGCCTACCCATTTCCACTACAAAGATATCAGTTTCGCTTACCGCCCTTGGCTAAGCTAATAGTGATTTTCTATGCCTGGTATAGAAAATCCTAATTGGTCTGCTTAACAATAGAGCCGGCAGAATTCTACACCGCCACCTAATAGAATTCTGCCATATTCTACCTGCCTGTCTTTCTCTGCTATATTCTGCCTACCCGTCTTCCTATACTTAGCTAATAGGTAAAAATATAGAATTAAATAAGTAATTTGTTTTATTTAAGGTGGCTCTAAAAGCCCTAATATATATAAGAGAATTAACCCCCTATAGGGGTCCCTAAAGAGTAATAATATAGGTTAAAACTAGACTAATATTAATATTAAATAGCACCCGTTGCACCTCTATAGGAAAGCTATATTAGCGGCTAATAAAAGTAGCTAACTGGCGCCTTTTATAAGGCGACTTTGGGGTAGTTATATTTAGTATAGTATTGCTTAACACGTTGTCTAACGTGTTGTTATTACCACTAGAGTAGGTAAATTAATTAAAATTAAGCTTTAAAGTAGTAGAGGAGGATATATTATTATTATTAATTATATTAGTAGATAAGGGAGGTATAGCGTTAATTAAGGGGGGCGGTAAAAATTATTAAAGTTTAATAATATTATACGCGATAGCATATAAAGTCCAATTTAATGCTTAGTAATTTTTACTTTCTATAGGTTTATTTACTAAATATAAAATATGTATATATTATAAGGAGGCCTAGGAGTTATTTACCGATACATCTACCTTATTTTTACTACCTTAACTCTAAAAACCTTTAATATTTAATATCTTTTAGTATTAAACATATTATATTAATATTAATATTAAATATTCAATATTCAATATTCAATATTAGTAATCAATATTTGATATTAATAAGAGCACTAATAGCCGAAGAGCTCATGAACTCTCTATTCATGTCTCTTCTCACCAGCCTCGGCCACGGCGGTTTGCGTATGTTAGCATGGCAGTCCGGCATACTGAGGGAGACTGGGCCGGACCGAATGCTCTGGAAAGTCTCTTGTTTGCTACTGATGGGACTGGGTCCGTTCGCGCTGGCCATCTGGGCTGGGTTGAAGGCATGGCGTGGTGCTGATGCGCATCTGAGGCTCAATCAGACGATGAGCATTGCGTTTGGGTTGTTTGGGGTTATTGCACTGCTGACATATATTATGTCGAGGGTGTATTTGCTGGTTGAAATATTTTTGGTTATACCATACATGGATCCTAGGGTTTATCAGGAACCGGATTTTTCTAATTATTGGCTGCATTTCGGTTAAGTCAAGCTTAGAGTAGACTTTTATGAGGCTTAACTGATAGTTCTGCGCAAGTCTGAAGGAGAGAAATGTGTTTGCGCTTTTGTGAATCTTGCAGTCTCTGCTGGTCTACGCTGAGCAATTAGTATACCCCAATCCTTTAACTACAGTTCTACTTCACATAAAAAATGCTTAGCTCTGAGCAACTCACGGCTTAGTTGAATTACGTTCAAGGACAAGAAGATCCGAGCCTCTCATACCAACGGATGTCCCAGTCACGTGCACCGAGCCGTTAGCGCAGGGCTTTCTAGACAGTCTTCTAACAACGTCTACTACCTCTAACACATGAAACAGAAAGTTAACTCTTCCATGCCTCATGTCTCCTTTCTGTTCCGTCTACCCTCTAAACTACGCAGGAGAACCCGCCGCTCCCGTCTCTTCACCATGCTTGCACTCCTAAGCATCATGTGCATCGTGATAGCAACTCTCTACATGATCTACAAGCCGCCTGGCTTTCTAATCCGCTATTTCCAGCGGCGCTGGCCGGATGTGCTCTGGCAGGTTAACACATCCTCCAAAACCATTGCGCTCACAATCGACGACGCGCCGTCCGAGTACACGGACGAGATCATGGAGATCTTAAAGGCAAACGATGCAACGGCCACTTTTTTCATCATCGGCTCGCAAGTCCCGGGTCGCGAAGAGACGCTGCAGGATCTCGTTCGCAACGGGAATGAGCTGGGGAACCACGCCATGCACGACGAGCCCTCGCGGTCTCTCGCCGACGCCACGCTCGTCGAGCAGATCCAGACCGTGGAAGAGAAACTCGATGCTGCGTACGCCGCTGTTGGGGCTGGCGAGGCGCCCAGGTTCTTCCGCCCTGGGTCGGGGTTCTTCAGCACTAAGATGCGCGAGATGCTGCGGCGCTTGGGGTACAGGCTTGTACTTGGGAGTATCTATCCTCATGATCCGCAGATCCCGTATTGGAGGGTGAATGCGAGGCATGTGCTAAGTATGCTGAAGCCGGGGGGGATTGTAATCTGTCATGATCGGAGGGGGTACACAGTGCCCATGCTGAGAAAGGTGTTGCCGGAGATGAGGAGGAGAGGGTATCGGATTGTTACTGTTTCGGAGTTGCTGAGAGAGGCTAGGACCTGAGTGTTTGAGGGCATTTTTGTGCTATGAATACACTGGTGTTGCAAGGTACGACTCATGCAGCACTGTGCCGCAAACGAATTTATGTGGCTATGGCTTTGGTACTATTTGTGGTACTTTACCCTTTAACTTCTAGGACTTCCCTCCCGCCTTTTAATGCGGTCGTTGGCTTTCTAGAACCATAAGGCGTGGCATTCTTCCCCCGAATGAGAATTGGCCATTTGGGGGAAAGAGAAAGTTTAAGTGAAGGCGAAGATGGGTCGGATCGAGCACTTACACAACAGGAATACTCTAGAGGTGTTTGTGAAGAAGAGCACGCCACTGCCCTATCTTTGGAGGCATTTTATGTCGTGGGAAAAGCAGTAGCAACCCAACAGAAATGTTGGAGATTTCCGATGAAGAGAGCAATCTTGATGACGCCGACTTTCCCAAAAAACCTCCTCCCCCTAAAAACCTCCTCCATCCTCTCACAATCTCCCGCAATCACCGCAGAACCCTAATAGCACCAAAGGTGATTCAAAATCCGCAGCCGGCCCAACCTACAATAGCATTGGATACTAAAACAAACGAGTGCCTTGATTGACGTCACTCATAATAAAAATTTCCCTTCATCATCAATATCTCCCTCTAATGCTCATAAATATCACCTTCCTGGGTCCCGCTCTCCCTCATCTACACACTTTAATAGTTGCTATCACCACCTTATATTCCACTTAGCCTCACTACACTACTCATCACAAACCACCAGCATTACTCCATTATCCAAGTCGTCTGCTGCTCACCAGCCAGTCTTGGCTAGTTCAATAATGTCTGTCCTCCTTCCCAACAGCACACAGAATATCCACTTCCCAGGCAACACTCTAGAAATGCAGCCCTTCCCCTTCCCGGTAGCCGACCATCTTCTGCTCTAAGCTAGGGTCTTTGTATATCACAATGGTTGCTATCGCCGTTGTGGAAGGAAAATAGGGCATAAAGCGGATAGACTTACTCCACCTCGGCCCTCTTGTGTCCTGGTGGGACTTATTTGAAGACCTAGAACAAGTCCGAGACCCTGCGCCTGTGAAATTCTGTGTCGGAAGAATTTAGTGAAATGAAACGGCGGGGGAATGTAGGTAAGGAGACCGGAAATGAGAGTGAGTGAGTGCTGTACTGTACTTTGTTTGGTCGCTTCAGATGGCACCTGATTTGCCTAGAAAAACGCTCACCGCCAGCTGCATTACAACTTCCGTTCTATTTAACCTGCTCTTCTCTTCGTTGTGCCATCCTTCCTAGACTCTGCTCCAGAACAAAACCAATCATTTGCGGAAGACTTCATTACCTAAACTTCTTAGCCCAGGGTCAGACAGGCTATCACACCAACAGAACACAGTACTGGACCAATGTTATTGAATTTCCGTTCTCTTCGATCGGTAGAGAGGAACAGGGAATGGCTTCAGAATGACAACTTATTCTAGTTGAGTGTTTGAGGGCCATCAGAGGTTGGCACTGGATCCGTCGTATTAGCTTGTGTTAACTAGCCGTTTCGGTGTTTTATATGGTTTCTTGCGAGCTGGATGCGCCTGTCTGAGCCTATCTCAAAATTTTCAGCTCTGTCAAAGGCTGTCCTAACTTTGCTGATATAGCGTTTGGCGATCTTTTGTCCTTCATGTTCTCGCGATTCATACTACCCCTCCGTATCATGGATTCAACTAACTTCGTCTGGCACGTTTATGTAGAGCCCCGCTTAGCTCTAAACTATCGTAGGTTTCGTAGTGGGTCAATGGTGAGGCTGTGAGGAAGCTCTAGATGCCATGGTAAGAAATAGTCACAAAACCGAGCGCCGGGTCTAGATCTCGTTAAAGGAAACCAGAATTTTGGATAATAGATAGAAAAGACTGTTAAACAGCTGTTTAGCCAAAAGACCCATTAGAGCAGAGCAGCAGAATCTCATCCATTCCGCAAGCAGAAACTTGTATTCTCATTCATTCCCCAAACTTTTGTCCTACATTCTAAACCCAAGACCGTGAACGCGCCCAAGAACGGAAATTGTGAAAATCCCAAAACCGCCGAAAATGCGTTAATATGGAATAGCAGTACAGACGCCCCCTCTCGCTTTCATTTCTCGGAAAGTCGTTACATGCACTTGAGAGATCCTTGACCGTTTGAAACACCAGCTGTAATGCAGAAGATGAAGGGATAGGATAAATACAGGGTGAAGGACTAGATGAGGATAAAATGAATGGTGGTGGTTTGTATAATATATGCAAGAATGTGGTTTGGAGTTGTAGATAGTATCCGTCGGGCAAGCCGGACGTAGTGCTGACGGTGGCAGCGTACCTATATAGGTGGGTGAGTTGATGTGGTTTGGGTGCTACGAGGGAACCTCAAGGTGCGACTTCTTCAGCGCCAGTTCGAAGTCCTCTTGCGTAAAGGGCTGGCCGGCCTTGTCGCTGGTATTGGTGTGCTGCGTCTGCGGACGCGAGCCGCCGGACCTCATGGACTGCGAGCGGCGGCCTACGCTCGACGAAGGGCCTGGCCTGATGGACTCATGGGTGTGCTGGCGGGATAGCCCAACTGCCAGACGTCAGCTCTTGCCTCCGGTCCTGTGGAGCAGAGGAATTGGCGATCCTGCTCTGACGCTGCTCACCATTTGTAACATCGGCTTCATCATCCATATCTTCCTTGACCTGCCCCACGTTGCTCGGCGTTCGCGGGACCTGCATGCTGGTGCGGGTGGCCTGGAAACTCTTGCGGCCCTGGGTGTGGGTGCTGTTCTTGCGGCTGGGGAGGCGGGAGCCCATGGGCGAGTACTGGCTCTGGTCGCTCTTGCGTCGCCAGGCGTGGGCGAAGGAGAAGGATTCCAGCTTTTCCTTGTGCTCTTTCGCAACGGGACGGCGGTACTTCAGCGGCGGCATCTTCTCGCCGGCCTGGTAGACATTGCTGTTTTTGCGCGAGTTTGATTTGCTGAGGGAGGTGTCGCCGCCGCCGCTGGTGGAGGAGCGGGTGAAGGCACGTTTGACGCGCTGGCGGAAGGGCATTGCTGGGGAGAAGGACGAGATAGGAAGGACTGGTAGATCTCAGATCGGGAGATAGGGCGTATGGCGGAGCACGTGGGGAGTGGAGTGCGGTTGACGGGGTCAGACACGGCAGGTTAGTTCATCTGGTCTGCGGGGAAAGTTAAGGAAGAAAAGGCAGAGGTTGTCGACATTCAAGCCGGTGGCAATTGGGCGATCAATGGTCCAACAAGTCCGGAATCGGCGGATTACTCGAGTGCTAAGCTTTCCCGTTGGCCCAACGCCACTGGATTCGCTGGATTCGCTGGATTCTGGATTCGAGGGAAATCCGCGGCCAAGACATGCCGACCACTTGCTTGTTTGAGCTGCGCGGGCCCGCCCGGGGCACGTCACTCGTTGTCGGCTGACTGTGGCGAGCATTCGAGGCTAGTTTGAGGTGAGGTTTTTATGTAACACATGGGACATGAGAGTGCGATGGAGAAGGTGGGAGCGAAGAATTCATGGCTTACAGATCGATCCAGGGGTTGGGAACAAGCCATTTCAGCCAGAATCTCCGGCCTGCCATTGGCATCACGTGGCCCAGGGTGCGACGGACTTCAACACTTTATTTGCACTTCCACCCTTCTAAGGTTCGATATATTGCTTCGTCTTACTGTGGAGTGACACCTCTCTTTCCGATTCCTGCGGGATCTGCTTGGCCGAGAGAGCGATGACTCTGTGGCTGGTGCTGTGGTGCGCCTCTTTGCGGGAATCCATAGAGTAACCTGGCCGATCAACGCGTCATGGCTACTGCTTTCTGCGAGCGGGGCTCTACCAAGACCTGTTTGCCCATCATGAAGACACGGGTGCTGGCGGCTTAGTTGATGGGCTGATGCATAATGTGCTGATGGTAGAGTTGCAGAACCGGTTGGCGGGTTACCAACATCAATCGAGGGATGTGAAGCGCCTGGGAGGCCTGTAAGTAGGCATCGAATAATAGCGTAAGCCCAGCCAGTGCTTGTCTTGCAACTCTTTCCCAGATTTGATTTGGATTGTGGTGTATGCAGTGTGATGCTCTTTCTCCTGGGAATCGCGCTACTGTGGTAGCTATGAGGTCACTGCCCTGAAGCACCTTTCCTTATGCATAAGACCTTCCAACAATCACTCTTTAATGCGATTTCTAAACCACTCTTCTCTAGTCTAGCATTATCTTCCTTCTCCTTATTCCTTGATTACCATCATACAGCAAAATCGTCGTCATGGAGAAATTAAGGAGTCTCATGTTAGTGGAGACCCCTGTTTGTGTATGCTATACCTAACTTGCACCAGCTCTCCCGGACATCGCCAGGACGACGAACTGCTCTATAGCCAGAAAGAGTCCACCAGCCCTACCGGGCCTCACACAGGTAGACTCTCGGGAGAAGGGACCCATCTTGCTAGTGCACGGCGGCAGGATTCGAATCCAGCAGAGCAGAAGGGCCTTGAATCACAGAAGCAGAATGTGTAAGTTCGAGCCTGTGAACTCACTATACATATAGGCGTTCTAACAGTGATTACAGAAGCCCTAGTGACAATCAATACACGCAGACGCATACCGGACCAACCACCACCGCTACAACAACCACTACTACCGCTCCTCAAAACTCCAAAAGAACCCACGATCCAACCCAGGCACAAACTGGACCAGGCGAGTATATGGGAACTGATGGTGCGATTGGTGGAGTGTCTGACCGTTCTCATCTTGCGCCAAACACACGAGAGAATGTCTCCCGTCCAGGCCAGTCGAACGAAGATGCGAGCACAACAAGCCTCAAATCAGGCGTAATGGGTTACCAACCCCAGGAGGAGTCGAGAGACCCACTCACTGGAAATACGAATAAGCCTTTGCCAGGTGCTCCGGCAACTGGCGGCTCGACAACACTCCCAGAGCGGAGTGCTCCTGGGTAAGCTTCACAGATATATCTATGTTCTGAGTTTTCTAACTTAATAGATAGGCCGAATCAAAGCCTCTCAAATAACCAACCTCTATCCAACATTCCCAGAGAGACCAGACAATCGCACCCTGGACGCGATGCGGCATTGGGCGCAGGAATCGGGGTATTGGCTGGGCATGAGATGAACCGCCACCATGAGCCAAACACCACCGAGGAGCGTATGACCACGGACCACGACCGTGCTTTCCCACTAGCAAGTGGTGCTGCATCCAGTAACACGACTCATCAACCTACCGAGGCGAGAAACGCAGGACTCGGATCCAATCAAGGCCGAGAAGGCTTAGCCACAGCAGCGGCTCCTATCTACGAGCACGAACACGGTGGCCATGGCCACGAATATACTGGAGATCCATGCGGACCGAATGAGAAGCCCGTCGGAAGTCCTCACTTCGCACAGGGGCCTCACGCAACCGACACAACTAATAGGCTGGATCCGCATATCCCAGGTGCGTATCCAGCGCTCACTCCTACAGAGGAGCTGCAGGAGCCGACTTCTCAACACCACTACGGCCGTGACGCTGCTCTCGCAGGAGCTGGCGCCGCGACTGCTGGAGGTCTGTACGAAGCCAACAAGCAACGCCAACCTGACACTGGACCAGCTTCGTATACTATCGGTCCTCACAAGAGCAACCTCGCCAACATTGCTGACCCCGGAATACAGCCAGATCCACAGCTAATGGGGCACAATCAAGCTGGCCCTACACCCGAAGACCCTGCAGCCAAGACCGTCGGACCCCATAAGAGTAACATTGCTAACATCTTTGACCCACGAGTGAAACCTGAGCCCGAGAAAATGAAGGGACATACCACGACGGGACCACATAACTCCGACACTCTGAACAGGTTGGACCCCAGAGTCGACTCGAAAGCCCAATCCGAAGACCAGCACCACTACGGCCGTGGTGCCGGATTGGCAGGAGGTGCCGAGGGCGCAGGGCTTGGAGCCTATGAAGCCGAAAAGCGTCACCATAGCCAGCCGTCTGGGAATGCCGGCGCACCTTTGACGAATGAGCCAGAGTATTCAAACCCGTACAGTGCTTCCAAGCTTAACCCCCACGTTGACCACTTGTCTAAAGGCGTCCAAGGTAATTCTCGTCCGTCGGAGCATCACCATGGTCGTGATGCGGCCTTGGCTGGAGGCCTTGGTGCGGCCCCGGCTGGAGGCCTTGGTGCCGGCGCTTATGAGGCCGACAAGCATCACCGTGACCATGAGACCGCTCAACCTGTTGCTACACAATCTATGGCAGGTCAGCAAGTCGGCCCAAAGAAGGAGCATCATTATGGCCGTGATGCGGCCTTACCTGGAGGGTTAGGTGCCGGTGCTTATGTGGATGAAAGGTACTACAAAGCTCGCAAGGCTGCCCAGCCTGCTGCAACACAATCAATGGGTGGTCAGCAGATTGATCCAACAACACAATTTGCCCCTGTCGCCCATGACCAAACTCATCCAACCGAGCACCATTATGGCAGAGACGCCGCTCTGGCTGGCGGAGCTGGAGGCGCAGGCCTTGGTGCGTATGAAGCCGCGCAGAAATATGATACGCATCGCAGCGCTCAGCCTCCGTCTGCTATGAACGAACAGTGCTATGACCCCACAGCTGCGGGCGCTCATGATCCTGCTCATCCAACGCAACACCACTATGGTCGCGATGCTGCACTAGCTGGTGGCGTCGGAGCAGCAAGCGTTGGCGGTTATGAAGCCGAGAAGCATCATGGTCACGATGGGGCGCACGATCCGGCGAGTTACGAAACTAAAGAACCTACTGTAGGCCATCAACGTTATGACTCGGTTCAAGATCCTCAGAACCAGCATCATCACCATATGGACCGTGACGCTGCTGTTGTTGGAGCTGCTGGTGCCGCTGGTGCTGGTGCCGATGGTGCTGGTGCCGAGCATGAATACTCTAAATATGAAGCCGGGAAGGCAGAAAAGGAGAGGCTGAAGGAGCAGAAGGGTGTTGAGAAGCAAATCGCTCACGAACAGAAGGTACACCAGAAGGAGATGGAGAAGAAGGAAAAGGCTCACGAGAAAGAAATCGAGAGGGAACAGAAGCATCACCAGAAAGAGATTGAGAAAGCAAAGAAGCATCACCATCTCTTTGGTTTCCTTCATCGTGATAAGAAAAACAAGCATCCGGAGGAGACGACCGAACCAGAGGATGCTCATCACCATGAGGAAGAATATGCTGCTGCCGGAGCTGCAACCGCAGGTGTTGGAGCGGCAGCCTACGAACATGGGCATGACAAGGAAGGTCGCAACAGACTCCACAAGGATCCGCCTGCTGGACACATGCCTCAAGAAGGTTTGGCTGATAACAGCCGACATTTTGGCGCGGATGGCGAAATTGGCCGATCCGGCATGTCCGGAACAGGGTAAGTTACGCCCTAGAAAATAAATTACCACAATTCTAACATTACCTCTAGAGAAACTCATCCTGGTGTTATGGGTGGAGAGAATGAAGGGCGAGTCGTTGAGCCGCACACAGGCCTGCCTATGAATGTCGGCAAGTACGGAGACGGCCATGACGGCAACCCCGCGATTGAGGGCTTCTATCAGCATGCGCAAGCCGCCCACCCGGAAGTAGGCAGCACTGGAAATGAGGCTGGTACTGATTGGCAGGCTGTCAAGAAGGCTAATGTGCCATACTAAGCTGAGAACTAGCTACGTCTGGCGATAAATTGGCTCGGATGGAGTTTCTAAATGGTTTGGCTTCCTGTGTGGTGCTCTATACCTTCTGTGCGCATATGTATATTGAAGTCATGATGAACGACAAGCATACGACAACCAAATATAACGTCTTTCAACATTCTCCAGATTCATTTTGCGCGATGAGGACAGTACAGTGCCCTTGAATCGATGATTTCATATCCAAAGCTCAATGCGCACGCGAAGCACGGATATGTTCCACTCGCATATTGGCACCTGTCCGACCCTTCACATGCGGCGGGTGGCGCCGTGCTCTCTGGTAATCATTCAGCAGCCTGCCCTTTCCATGGCCACATAAACCTCATTTCTCATTCGGCTGGTCTTTTGTAGATCTACTTCATTTATCGTGCAAGCAAACAGACTTCGCTTTTTTCTATTCACTCGTCCTCTGCTTGCATAAAAGGATTTGCAATCTCCTCGCTGCCGTCGACGGGGGAGATGAGGACGAGGAGCGTGCCACGGGCGACAATCAACCCGAGAGGCCGTGAAGACTCATTGCCTTCGTCGTCTGCAAGCAATCAGCGCTGCGCAAATCCAACACGTCACGAATACCATGGATATCGCGAATGCCACTCACCTCGCATGACTTCCTTGACATCATCCAGCACCAGGTTCATGAGCTGGTCGTATCCTTTCAGCGTGCCGACAACTGGCGCCTAAATCAGCGTTTTTGCGCAAGGCAGTCAACGGTGGAGCGGAAGCTACCTTCTCTGCCGCCGTTGAACTTGACGGTGATCTCCTTGTCCATGTACTTGCTCAGGTCGAGGATGTTTTCCTTCTTGGGCCGGTCGTGCTGCTGACTGTGGCCCGCTGCTCCACCGCCACCTCTGGCTCCGCCCCGTCCTCCCCGGTCGCCGCCTCTGCCTCCTCCTCGTCCACCCCGGAACTGACCGCGGTCAGACATGGCTTCGTAGGTTGGGGGGGTATGGATGGAAGGTGTTTTTATTCGCAGTTGCGGCACAGAAAATTGCGCGGGCAGATGGGAGCGGTTTTGCGAGGACCTTCCCGTTTCTTTCGTCACGGCGTGGGTGGGCTGGCAGGGTTTGGCGTGGGTGCGGGCGCAGATCCCGCTGGTTTTTGGCGTCGCCTAGAATACGCGATGCCGGCGGAACTTTCTAGCTGCGGCGAGAGTCGGGGGTGTATGGGACGCCCCACCACGCGCAGAGGCACACGAGCAGACGGACGGCGCGATCAGAGGGAGCAGCGCTGGCCAGTCGTTCTATACCGACGCGGTGCAGAGGCGTGAGAGGATGTGCAGGGCGGTGTCGTCGGTGGCTATGGGCGGTGGGCGAAATGGACTCGAGTCGACTTGGCTTGTCAAGAGTATTCTGGCGAGTGTCCTGGAAGTGTCCTGGCGCGTCCTGGCGCCCTGGCGTGTCGAGCGCCCGGGTGCGGCACACGATTGGACGGATTTGGCAGCTCCGCTACCTCGTGCAGGTGCAGTGTGGTCCCCGACGTCCGACGCCTCCACTTCGGTGGGCTAGGGTGGGTTTCCTCTCCCTCTCCTCCCTCTCTCCAGATATCCACCCACACGGTCGACTCGCAGCCCAACTCTCTGTCCTCTTCATTTGCTCTCTGCTGCCCAGCGAGCGCGTCTGCACCGCCTGTTCAGCGCCTGCCTCGTCTCCCCGGCCAGCTGTCTGTCCGCAAAGAGCCCTGCTCCCCCACGCAACGGCATTGGGCGACGCGCGGTTCTCCCGCCAGCTCCGCGCAGCCCGTCTCCACCCTTCTAGATCTCCAGACCCCAGGGCCCGCATTTCCACCACACCCTCCCCCCCAGTCTCCATAAATAAGTGCCGACGCCCACCACCATGACCAGCGTCAATACCGCCACCCAGAGCGAAACTCAAACCATGAACACCAACTCGAGCGACCTGAAGCGCAAACGGAGTCCATCCAACGATGCGATGCATCCCGCGCCGCTGCCCAAAGCGGCCAAGACCAGCAACCACCTCCAGATTAACTACCTCGCCCGCCATTGCGACGACGACCTCCCGCTCATCACCAACGACGACACTCTCCCCAACATTCTCACCCTCCTCAGCGACTACCAGGGCGTCCTCGACCGCCATGAGAGCATGGCCTGCAACCTTGGTGCGAGGCCTCTCGGCCCAATCCTCATCAAGCGGTTCGAGAGGCTGTTCGACGGACCTCCGAGAGTCCTCAAGTCGCATGGCAAGGACGGCACCACCGTCACCTGGCTGGACGTCGTCGAGTTCGCCCGCAACAAGCCCGAGCAGTTTACCTTGGGCCAGATGAGCGAGGGCGTGCGCGTGTGCCAGTTCTACACCAAGCAGTGTCGCGTGCAGATATCGGAAGAGGACTTCGTGCTCATTTCCTCGGGCATCCCACAGAAGATGATCCCGCCGCAGCCAATTATCGAGGATGAAGAGAAGGAATTGGGCACGCTGGAGATCCTGGAGAGGAATCTAGGTCAAATTTGCCAATTGGCTGATCAAGGTAACTTAAAAAAATAAAATTAATTCCTCTCAACTCCTACATTTGCGTATCATGCTAATCGGTTTACTTTTTTGTTTGCAGTTGCTGCCCGCACCCGCCAGCTAAACCACCGTCTGAAAGGCCGCAAGCAAGCCATCCTAGACAGACGCGCAACCGCCAGCCCAGGCGCAGCAATACGCGCTTCAAGCCCTTCCAACGTCGCCCTCATGAACGGCGCCGCACAAGCCGCAAGCTCCACGCTCGCCAGCCTGACCCAGCCCTCGCAATCACCCAGCGGCGGCTTCGTCGCCGTAAACTCGCGCCCACAAACCGATCTCAACGGCAGTAGCGGTAGCAACAACCACACTAACAGCGACAACCCCCGCAACGGCAGCGGCGCCTCCCTAACCACGCGCCACGAGCTGCTCAGCAAGTTCTTCACGCTCAGCGACCGCCGCCCATCCTCACAGCCCGCAAACGGCGACGCGCGCCGCGCCTCTACCGGCGCCGCCCTCACTCCCACAGCTATAAACCCTGCCTCCTCTACCACGACCTCCAAACCCTCCCTGAAACCCACCGCCACCTCCCTCCCCGCCGCAACCACAACCACAACCCCCACCTCCACCACCGCCGCCGCCGCCGCCACCGCCACCGCCACCGCCGCCTCTCTCCCCCCCTCCACCTCCAACCTCGACGCCGACCTCGCCGCCCTCCTGCACTCCACATCCCCGGTCCCCATCCCCGGCACCCCAGCCTCGCTGCTTCCCACACCGACGCCGCGTGGCGCCGCTCCCGCCGAGAAGGACGACGGCGGGCCCTTCAAGACCGAGATGGTGCACCGCATGGAGGGTCTCTCCAAGGGCGAGCGCATCCTACCCCCTTGCGACCGCTGTCGGCGCCTGCACATGGACTGCCTCAAGAATCTGACGGCGTGCATGGGCTGTACGAAGAAGCATGCAAAGTGCTCGTGGAAGGAGGTGCGCGAGGCGGAGATCCGCGCGCTGCCGTCCGGTGCGGGGGGGTTAGCGTTGATTGCGGGGAGTAGTACGGTGGGCGGGAGCAGCGAGACGGAGGCAGAGGAGGCCGGCGAGGCGGCGAGTACGGGGTCGCCGCCGCCGCTGCCGTCGCTGCAGCAGCCGCTGACGGCGATGGAGGGAGCCGGGGGCGTTAGGGGGAGTCCGGGGGGGTTTGGGGCTGGGCTGCAGAGTCCGTCGGCGCGGGAGAGGGAGAGGGAGAGGGAGAGGGGTGTTGAGGAGCAGTTGCAGGAGGCCGCTGCGGCGAGTATGGCGCAGGTTCGGTTGGAGGGCGCGGCGGGGCAGCCCAGGGCTGAGTATCAGGCGCTGGTTGTGTGAGCGGCCGGTCGCTGTCTGTCTGCGGGCGCTGGGATGCTGAGGGGCTGGCGAAGTGCACGGCGTGTTCCGTGTGCCTATCCTGTCCTGTCTGTTGTCTGGCTCCTTTCCCCTTCTATCTTTCTGACCCCGTCTATCTCTGCCTCTGCTCCCTCCAATACTGGTTTTTTCTTCTCTAAAATCTGCGCCAGCCGGGACCAGGATGAACGCGATGCACATATTCTGGGCGGTTCTCTCTCTCTGTCTTCCCTCTCTCCCGCTCCATCTCTCTCTATACATACCCCCTGTCCTTTTCCGCACGGCGTTTCTTCCATCGGGTCCTTTTTTTTTCCATACTCGCTAGGTTTGGTGGCTACCTTACCTTGCCTTGTTTTTGCTATCGCTATTTCTTTCGCTTCTTTTGCTTTTTTTATTTGGCTTCGGTGCTTTTCTTTGCGTCCGGGGGTACTCGCGTCTTGGAGCCCCTGCGAGATACATCTGTGATATCCAAATCGGGCCCTGGGCCATTCTCTCCCTGCTCGGGGGAGGAGGGTTCTGGGAAAAGGGGGGGGGAATCGGGTTTTTCAATTAATTTTTTTCTGCTGTTGTTGGGCTTGTCTGTTTGCTAATAGGGATTTGTTTTTTTAAACCTTCCTTCGTGTTCATTTTTTTTGAGGGTGAGTGAGGGGAACGAAGGGGGGGCCGGGCGGTCCTGGGCGAAGCCGAGGGCGATGAAGAGGGATTGGAGTGGAAATGGGTGTTTCGGGGGTTTTTTTTTATCAAACGGTGGAGAGGGTTGGACCACGGTCACTTTTTTCCCACATGAGCGGGAGCGAGGGAAAGGGAGTCGGAGGGGCTAGGACGCGGCTCTGGTACCGGAACCGCTGAATTGTGCGGAGGGGGGCTTGGGCTGTCGTTCACTTATCCTGGTGTTTGTGGGCTGGTTGGGGGCGGTCTGGAATTTGGGGATTAGGGTTTCTTGGGAAGGGAATGGTGGATCAGGGGGAGGGATTGGGGGAACGGCTTAGGGGACGGAGGTGCTGTACAGGATTATTGAAATTCATTCCTTGCTGAGGAATTTGCGACTTCAATTTGTTTTGTTCTATTGCTGCACTCGTGTGAATGTACCCGGCTCTACTGCGGATTGGTGTGGTTGCCGCTGCGGTCTTGATACTGAGCTCGACACTGAGGTCGTCCCCCGCTCCTTATACGGATGGCGTCTTACCCTAGGGCGAAGACGAGGGAGTGTGGCATGGTACGGAGTAAGCAGGACAGGCGGTTGGCCCAGGGCGCGTGTCTGGTCCAGTGCTCGGATGTCTTTGATTGTCCAGCTAGCAGCTTCTTTTGTTAATCTAAGCGAGGTTGAGTCGCTTTCTTGATTAAGCTGTAACTACTCTGTTGTTGACCAGTATGTTGTTTTTCGTTCCGGTCAATAAGCTCAAGTATGTTACTCTCCAGCAAGCATCCACGAGGTCAGCCAAGCCTCTCATGCAGTTGCCCGCGGGCTCTACGGATGACTGCAGTGGGTCATGACTGCGAGCATAACTCAACCCCATAGGTATGAATCTGGCGGTCTGAAGACATATAAGAGCAATTATAAAGAAAAGATTAGAAAAATCTGTCTAGAGGGTCCGGAAGGGGAAGTGGTGTTGGGAAATGGGGAAATGGGCTACTCCCTTAAGGAATAAAGGAGAACAGCGCGTAAGAAAACGAGCTGCCCCAACCTCTGCGGTGACGTTGATCTGCCCGACGGTGAGCTCGCCGACTCCCCAATGCACATATCTAATTTGAACGTCAAGTCTACTCCAACCATACCTTCGAGCCACCCAGACGCCCTCGACGCAGGAGAACGAAAGGAAGACATAATGAAACTCAGCGATCAGGTCCGAAAGACAACACAACAAAGCTGTCTCGGTCCACAAGCATCCCTCGACGCCACCTTTAGGCCATCCTGTAGACTCTGAGACCGGCAAAGCACTACCAGCAAAATATAGCAAAGCGCCACCACTAGATAATAACAGCAAACCGCAGCGGGGATCGTGGTTCGTGCAAGTCACGCTCTTTTCTGCCTTCGTTGGGTACCACAAACAGGAGAGAAGTGTACCTACCTGTCTTTGATCAGCTAGTCTAGCTGAAGCAAAACACCTCACCTAGCCTCACGTCACACCATCCCGCGATCCGGCTTTACCTGCTCACAAAGCTGCTCGATTGCGTACTTGGGGGGAAAGCTGGGGAAAGCTGGGACCAGGAGGCACTTGCTCAACGCATGCCAGTCTAAGATTGCAGCCTGCAGCTTTTCAGAGCATATCTTTTAGGAACATCCTAGCAAATGGACCTGCGGACGCAAATGACATGGTCCCAACCCTGTCCAGCGCGCAAATGGTCGCATTGGGTCCAATATAACAGCGTCCAACCAAACCTAGGTCCGCCGACTCGGCCGCGTCTGGCGCGTATTTAGAGAGGCAGAAGATTCGCGGTCCATCCAATCTTAGGCTCCTTGTCGGATCGCATGCGCTTACTGAAACTAACAGGTCACTTTTTTTACCTCTGATCTTCCCTCAACAGGTACCCACAGTCCACGATCTGTGTGGGATGTGATTAAAACCAAGTCATGATCGTTGAGCAACAGCCGTTTTGACGCGAGGCGAATGTGCCTGCCCGTTGAAATCAACCTAGTCAGGTTTCCCACCACCTCTACAGATGTTCGTAGTGTACTATGGCCACATGTCATATCTACGTCGAACAGTTGATGGTGTTGACTCCGCAGCGGATTCAAAAAAAACATCTGGGTAGCGTGCTGCCCTTTGGGATCGACTCAGCCTCCTTCAAAGCCTCTCAAGTAGCTAAAAGGAGCATTGTGAACGGGGCTGGCGGATTGCATTCGGAGTGAATTGGCCACAGTTCCAGCCTCCCCCACAGGTAAGTTGAGGCGCCGATATCGCAATCCCGGCTGAGCTCGATTGATCGTCCATACAATGACATGCATTCCATGAATGCCTGTTACGCCACCCCATTCCCTGTAGAAGACATCAACACCTGAAACAGTCTAGCCAATCTAAGCACCAGCTCTTATCCGGATGGTTAAAGTTGTCCACGGAAATTTTTGCTGCTAAGTTTTGCGAACGAGTTTTGTACGATCGGAGCCAGTAGCTTCATGCATCTAAGTATGTTGTGCGACATCTCCGGAATGAGGAGCTCACGAACAACAGAGAAGGAAACAGTATAACACTTAGGTAAAATTCAAGTGGTCAAAAAGGTCCAAATGGAGGTCGGAACCGACATCTTGGGATACGCAAATATGTAGTTAAATCTTTACTATTTACTGCAGATTTCAAGTCAACATAAGTGCTATTGATCATCTGTCTTCCGTTTAGCCGGTACCCAATCGTACAATGCTGTTTAGGACTATCCCTCCATTCAGGTATATTTGAGGTCTAGTAGTCCTGTTTAGGCAATCCGAGAAAAAGTCACTGACCTGATGGCAACTTGACCTAACAGCTACAGCTTAAACATTGGTTATGTGATAAGCTAGACTTAAATTAGCCGCAGACTGAACGAGTACAACAGCTTGGCAACTGTCACAGGCCTGACTGGCCTTTCGTTCGGGGCTGGATGTATTGTGCGACGACAGACTGAGTCCAAATTCCAAGTCCAAGCTGCATTCCCGGGTCTTCAGCATCGCCGTTGGAAACAAGGCAAGCACAGACGAGGGGGATATACCGGAGATAACTCCATCATCATTTCTAAGGGAAACAACAACAGTGCTAAATACGGTTCGACGTTTTGAGTGGATCATTCAAGATCCTGGCGAGTGCAGGCCTGCAAGTAATACTGAAGTTGCATATGCAGACCCGGTTGCGGCTTGTTGAACCATAGTTCTCAAGGGAGTATCTTGATTTTATTAGAAGTCCAACGAGCCAGAGGCGTCCTCATGCTTAGTATCTTACCACTAATCGGAGCCGTTGAAAGCGCATGAACATTGCTGGACCGTAGTGGCTGCCGACATGGCGTTAACTCTATGGTAGGTTCCTGGGGTATCATTCTCGAGAGAGAGGCGTTCACGAGTGGAGGCTGACGTTACAGCGGGCAGACACACCTAGGCAGGTCCCCAATTCCTTCCCGTTCCTACGGGTCCAGTCTGGCGATCTGCAAGGTCAAGTGCTTGTGACTCTCAAGGCTTAAGAGACTGAGCTCTCATCAGAATTGCTAAGTTCTCGAGGTTCTGCAAGGTCCTTGTGTACCTTCTCTAAATGACTCGTTTTACCTTTCGAACGGCCCATCTACCGAAGCATTCTGTTCCTGAATCTTGAACGAGATTAGGCAGTCCCTTACTGTTCTTGCACAATCCAGATCTTCGCTTGGTAGATTATTCGTCTAGTCCTTCCTAGAATCCTAGCTTTCGCCAGTCCTCATCTCGAAGAGCCCGGTAAAACTGTCCTCAGAGCCCTATTGTCGTGGCCGTCTTGGGTAGAAGATTTCCTGACTTCGTGCGCGAGTCCCACCACCATTCCAACACCCTGCCTCAACTTTGTCTCGCGACCGCGCCGTTAGTTGTAAAATGTTCCACAGCGGTTAGTACAGGATTTTCGGTACCTGCTTTGCCACTCCAGGTCTCAGGAAATATCAAGGCTGGTCAGCTCCGAGTGAATTCAAAAACGCATCCTAAACCCCCTTTCCTTCCTTTTCATACCGAGACGATTTTACCAGTGTTGTTGATCATCCCTCCGTGTCATCCCTTTTTCGTTGCAACAGTATCGGTGAGTACTTGACTGTTGTCTGAGAAAAATGATACTGCCATTACCTTGGCACTATATCGATTCTCCTTCTGTGCTATATAACCGTAGTCTTTGAATAAATGTTCTGAATACGACCAAGGCTGATATTGTCTTACAGAACATTCATCAGCCAAACGGTTCGATACTTTGAAAAGTGCCGCAATGGATTTCACCCAGTTGGATTCGAAAGACATATTCCATCATTCCCAAACAGGGTATTCGCCCTCAGGCTTCCTTACACCTTCGTCGTCAGCCTATGAAGGCCGCAGGGACTCCATAGCGTCATGCCAGTCAACGAACTCCTATGCGAAAAGTTTCTCGTCGTCTTTCTACTCCCCTCAAATGCCGCCAACTCCGTCCTCGCAGAGGGACTCCTTAGCCGATGATTTCACCTTCGCTCATTACGATTCCTCCTTTGAAGGAGCCTCTCCAAATAGCAGTGGCGATGTCAGCTTTGGTGAATGCCAGCCAGAGGCTTCGTTGCCAATAAAGCCTCGACCACGAAGCATTGAAGACCATTCAACCTTCGGTCATGAGCCGGGATTGGTTTACGTCCAATCTTCAGAGCCCTATAGTCCAATGAGGTCAATTCGAACGCAACAAAATGATATCTTACCAGCAGCCGGTGACTTTGTTTCCGTCCTACACTCATTGGTCGGTTCTCAACCAGGCCAGAGTCCAACCCAGGCCCCAATTGAAGAGGTCTCAATGTTAAATTCCTGGGGCATTGGTTCATCTTATATGACGTATCCAGAACAAGACCTCCCATACGCAAGTTATAACACTCATCCACCGTCCTTTTCAAGTAGTATGCAATGGGAGTGGGGGGGACTGCCCTCGGAACCGATTTTCCCGTGCATGGAAGCACCATCTGCCACCATTATGCCGTCTGACTCTATAATCGAGGCAGAAGAGGGGTCGTATACCCCGATACAACCTGATGCCTTTGAAAGCGGTCCAAGTTCGTATGATAGCTGCAGTTCTCCGATCCCGAGTCCACGCCGTGAAGTCTACGTGGATACCAAGACTGAGCCTTTTCATCAGATGAAGGAGGAACCAGAAGAGGATGCATATGAAGAGAAGTTTTCAAGGTCAATAGATGTATCGCCCACTGGGGGGAAAGGAGTCAAGAAGGAGCGTCGAGGCTCAAGGGTTTCCAAGAAGAAACCTAGAACAGGCGAGCACAAGGTAGGATACCTGCGCCTTAAAGAGGGGCCTCTGCGGGTGAAGATCGACTCCAACTTTGAGATGGATATCAACGGAAATTATTATCCAACCAACGGACTAGGCTCAAAGAAGCTGGCCTGCAACGTCGGCAATTGCGATAGAAATTTCCAACGACCAGAGCATTTGAAACGCCATAAGGACACACATTCTGGTATACAGAACTTTCATTGTGTCATATGCGTCAGAGACTTCGGGCGAAATGATAACTGCAAGGATCACTACTTGACGCATCTTCTGATTCCAGGCCGTATGCCCAAAAGAAACCCACGGTGGTCCCTTGAGGAGCTCGAGCAAAGGGTCCAAAGAGCCACTAAGTTCCCAGATCCTGGCAATCCCCGACCGGCTACAATTTCTACAGAAGAGGCGGCGAAAATAATTGAAAAGTTGAGAAGCGAATGGGAAAAGGAGTGTCCGAAAGGATGACTGAGGAGAGGCTAAAATTGCAAGAAAAAGCAAAAGAAGGCTTAGACAGGAACATTTCGGATACCCTACTGCTATTTTACTTCTCTTACACCTGCAAGGAAGTTACAATATTTCTAGTATTTTGGTTGGCATGTTGTGCTATTTATTCATGTATTATGGACTTCTTGGATCTGGGAACTCGTATGCAGTACAGGCTCACTGCCTTGGATCATAATAGAATGTTGATCGTGTACCCAACTTGACAAGAGCCGACCATGAGTATGATGAGGGATCATGTCGCTCCGAAGTCCGTTAACACTTCGGCCGGAGATCAAGCCATTAAAATGAATGACGCGATGCGTCAGGGTTGCAGGACGGGAAGGAGAAAATGAGGTTGTGCACGCCAAGGTAGTCACGTGAAATGGGGCTCTAGCGTGTTTTGGCACCAACTGCATAATTCCTCCAGCGCCTTGGGTTTGGTTCTTTTATAACGTCTAGTTATTATAAAAATACTACGACGTGGGAGCTCTTTAGCTTCTCTATCTATTGCATCGAACAACGACGTTGTAGCTATACAGTAAAAACTGGTTAGTACGATACGGTTAGTACGGCCGAGCGTATCGTTATACCAATGGTATTGTTATATAAAGAGTCACGTGTTGGGTTAATAAGCAATAAAAGGGGGGGCTTTATACTTAAAAAGGCCTAAGGCGTCCACCTTGCCGGCTAAATTAGGCTCCCTCCCATACAAAATCTCTACTGGTTATACCGATTTTGGTGGGGGAGACTTAACGATATCATCAAAAGTCAGAATATCGTAATTTTACACCAAAAACACTTTGATCAAGGGATGTAGATCGTAATATAGAGTATATCGTTGTAATCAGATATCGTACTAACCGGTTTTTACTGTATTGTATAAATATTAGATATAGGCAGTCGGTCGCGTTGTGGCCAAAATCTGTCTAAAATCTACTAAAATCGCAAATTTGGATGCTGTATCTCCTCCCTTAATATTATAAATATAGGGTTATAATATATATAACTACTATAATATTTATAAACCAATTACTACTAGGTAAGTTAACTATAAAGTTAATTAAGATATCGCGCTATCTTTATATTAGAATTAGTAGTGGTTAAAGTACTTCTTACTTCTTTATATAAGAGGTCTTTCTATATATATATATTCTATATACTTAAACGTATTTTTATATATAGTCGTATATTATAGGCTAGTAGTATACTTATTAAATAATTTTATAAGTCTTCATATAGCTAAGATGCCCTACTATAGGGAAGTTATATATAAATTTAAGTATTTTAAATGGTAAAGGTTTGGAATTGTAACGGGACTAGCCCAGTTATAGTAGGAATGTCTTGGTGAAACACTTAACAGATAACTGTCTGCAACTGTCTACAACTATTTACAACTATCTATAACTATCTGCAACTGTCTACAATTGTCCGCCATAATCCACTATATTCTACTAGCACTATAACACTAAAGTCTATCAAAGACCGCGCGTATATATATACACGCATTAACCACCAAGACCCCTAACTGTTTAATTATATAATTCTCTTATTATTCCTTTCTCTTCTTTATATAACGTCTTGTTCTCTATAAAAGCTATATACCCTTAGATTTAGATAGAATTTATATTATTCCTTTAAATATTCCTTAAAGTATCTTCGCGCCTTTATACTATATTATATTAAAATAACTGCTATTAAAATAGCAAATAAACCTAAATCTTCTTTAATAACTATAAGCATTATATCCCTAATTAGGGAACAGTTAACTATAATACAACAGTCCTTTATAGATGCCTTAGCTTAATAGCGTGCTGTACTAGAAACCTAGCATTAACAATTAATAGAAGCACTCTGTAAAAAACTCTGTAATATTAAAGCACTTATATTAGAGACCCTAACACTACCTATAAACGAAATTAATATAACTACATTTAAGCCTAGTCCCTTAAACACAAACTCTAAACTAGTAATAGTAACTTAACCTATATCTATAATAAATTTAATACCTGCTATAAAATCTAAAAAGCTTCCTAATCCTTTAATGTTTAATAGAAATTAAAATAACCTATATCCCTTTATAACCAAGCTCCATCTTAAACTTTTAATAAATTATAACTAATACCCTATTAAAGCTAGTAAGGTTAACTATAGAATGTCTTATTTAAGTAAAGACGCTATATATACCATAGATCCATTCTTTTATAATAGCACCTTTATTAATTTTAAAATCTTTATCTCTCTACTAGAATAAATATATAATAACACCAGCCGCGAATATATAGCTATTACTAAACTTAAAAACCTATAATAATAGAACTAAGACTTTACTAGCTTCTTTTTGGAATTTTTAGGCCTTATTAGAGAGCTAGATTGGAATAAAGCCGCCAGAGTTACTACCCTTTAATAAGCTATTTTGGATAAGATTAGAGCCTAATTAATAGGTAGAAAACTACTAAAAAACCTATCCAAATTTGCTATAATATGTTAACAAATTAATAAGGACCTTTAATATAATAAATAAACTTATTCTTTAAAGCTAACTATACCTTATACCTAGAACTCTATAAACCCAGTATATACCCTAAAGCGTAATTCATCTCTAAAACTTAAAAGCCCTATATATAACTTTATGGACCTTAATACCGCTTAATCCTATATTGTGAGGGGACTTTGTAGACAGGGGGCTATAAGGACACGATTGTAGAACAGGATAGATTGGTGAGAGAGACAAATCCTTGAGGAGGTAAGGCCTTAGGGATCGTGGAGACTATATACTACGGGTATGTGCCTCCGGCACGTAACCGACGGACGTCCAAGGGGTGTCTAGGGGTTGTCCTAAGGGCAACCCGAGGTGACCGCAATAATATCCCTTACATTGCCCCCCCCTTCTTACGGTCGGCCCCCAATTGCCATTACCTTACGGTAGAGGGAGATTATAAGGGCTCGTCCCGGAAGGGGTTCGAAGAGATATTGGCATGCCATTATATATTATCTATCTATTTAACCCCTGCTTTAAACTCCTAAAACCCTTAATAAGAAAAAAAAATGACTGGAGAAAAGATGTAAGGATTACTAGGAGACCTATTAGAAGCCTGCCGGAAGTATACTGGTAACTACCTGGGCTAACCTAAGGATTTTTATGCAACTTTACTTTTAAGCCTTTATGCCAGTCTGCAATTAATCGCAAGTATTATAGGCAATTTGGTATTCCTAATATAGTTCCATAGAACCTTTTGGTATAGGATTTAACATATAAGGCCTTAGCTTACCGTTATCTTTAACTATTAGGATATAATCTATAATCTTATAATCCTTTCTTATAATCCCCTACGTCACTAATACATTGCTCCTATATTCGCCCTTAGGCTATTATATACAGTTAGGTAATTAATTAGTTAATTAAAGAGACTTGTCTTATTTAGGTATAATTTAACCTATATACGTCTATAATTAACGTCTTAATTGCCTTCCCTGGCCGCATAATTAGTTTTTATAAGGAAGCAATAGCCAAATAGCGCATACGCGTGTTTCCTTTCTTCTGAATTGCGCTATTATAACAGAGTTATATCGGCAAGGTTGCGGCTATTTACCGGAAGGGTATTAGAAGGTAAAGTATAGAGATATCTTGCTTATTAAGCTGCTTCTTTTCCTTAACACTTTACTTCCCATTATTAACCTTTATCCAATTTTAGACGTATCTTTAATATATTATTAAGATTTTCTTTTTTCCCTATTATCAATTTAATATACCTCTTTATTCTCCTGCTAACTGCTCTTCTAAGCTAATTCCTTAGCGTATTCTAGCCCTACCGCTATATATAGAACCCTAGCCTCCGCTAACCCGCAACTGGTACTGGTCCTGCCTAAATAACTTTATATACACATCCTTAAAAGACCAGAAATTTAATAAGAAGATTCTGGATACTTATAATAAGACCTACTATATAAGGTCTAACACCTTTAGTCCTTATAATTAATGCATGTATACTAAGAGCGGCAGTTGCGTTAAGGTAAGCTTTTCTATCCTTAATAGATTTCTATTACTAACTTTAAGCTTTAATAGCCTAGGCCTAAATAGCGACGTTCCTTTAATGTCCTTAACTACTATATCGCCCGGGCTCTGTCTTATTCTAGCGCTAATACTAAATATCTAGGTCAAATTTAAGACTATGCTATAGCTATTTATACCGCCTATAATTCCTAGTAAGCTAGTTAGTAACGCCTAATAAGGGAGCAAGGTTAGTATACTAAAAATAGGGTAAAGGATGGGGGTAATAAGAAGAAGGTTGCCGTCTACTATAAGAAGAAGTTTATGTATACGCGTTAAGTTTTAAAAGAGCACAATATAATATGGTATTAGGTAGGTTACCCTCTAGGTACCTAGCGGATAGGTAACTAATAGTTGCCGTAGTAAGGTCTTAGTGGTTCCGGACTATGTTAGCCAGCCAACGTCTCTATTTATTCTGGGCTTAAGCGTGTCTTTATTAACTATAAGCTAACGCCTTAAGAGCTTTATTGGTATTGGTTTGGACCTAATATTAGTGTTAAGCGTTTAAAAATCTCTGCTCTATCTACACCTTATTGTCATACCCCTGTTTTTATACCTACTTATATACCTATAAAGGGATCTTATTCCCATTAGCTATCGCTTAAAGGGCCAATAGATACTAATCCTACTCCTAAAGATAAGGCATAGTGGCTTTTCAGATTGGGCATTTATGGTTTAGACTTATAGAATTTAGGATTAGTTCTTATATATAGTAGTACTTAAGGATCTTAATTGGTGCTTAGGAAGGCCTTATAAGGCATTTAGGAAGGCATAGGAATACTATTCCTAATATAGACTAATAAATAGGAATGCAATTCTAGCAAAATACCCTATTAATTCTATACTATGTATATAAAAAGGCTGAGGACCTGTCCTGCCTTAGGCCGTAGCCCTAATTAATCCTTATAGTTTCTAGAGCTTGTCCATTCCATATCCAATTTAACCTATTTACTCTTTAGGGCCTCTCTTGGCCTACTATAAGCTTTCTTTATAGGTTGCGATAACACCATAGTATTAGAGCGCTTTCTGCAATTTGCAAATTGTAGACCTTAGTCCTAATATTCTTTTAGAATATCTTTATAATAATTAAGGTAATCCTCTGGTTTCTATATAAAGTCCTTAGCAGGCCAGCCTAGCTATTTAACTTTATATTAAAGCTTATTCTTAATAGACTTATAGCATAGTATAGCTTTAACCTTATACCGCTCGCCCACCACTTTAGGGTATTTAATTGGGCCTAGACGGAAGTTCTTTTCTAGTAGTAGTCTGTGCCATAGCTCTAGTAGATTTATATAAAATACTAGATGTATATGGGCTATAGATAGGGGTAGCTAGAGACGGTAGGCTAGCTTACTAATTTATTCCTTAATTTAGAAGGGACCTAGGTATTTTATATTAAACCTTTTTAATAGTTAATGGGTTTTAATATTCGTTAAATATAATAGAACCTTATTACCTACGCTAAAATGCTTATCCTAGTGTTTACGGTTATACTAAAGTCTCTACTACTCTTGCGTATCTTATAGGCTCTGCTTTATATACTTCCATTACTCCTCCTATTCCTTAAGGTATCCTTATACTCTCTAGTGGATATCCTTAGACTTCCCAGTAGGATCTTATAATTGATTATACAGCCTTAGCTAGTAATTATTGGGTATACCATTAAATCCTAATAGTTAGATGCTATAGGCAATCTAGATTGGTATAAACTAATGCAATAAATGTTGCTTTAAGTTATAAGTGTACTCCGCGTATAGAAGTAGCTTATCCTAATTGTCTTGCTAGTAGTTTAAATATATTTATAGATAAGACTCCAGTTTCTAGTTCTGGCGTTCTATTTGCCTATCTATCTATAGATAGAAAGCTATACTATAGTGGTGGTCTATCTTTAAATAAAAGTATAGATCCAACCAGTACTGGCTTGTAAAGACGCTGCCCCTATTAGTAATAATGGAGTGTGGCTAATCTACTTTAAGAAAACATTTCTCCTTAATTAGGCTAGTAAGCGCTTATATATTAATCGTCTTATTAACGGGAAGGTATTAGATATACTTTAAAAACCTATTAATAAGTACTAGGACCAAATTATATGTTTGTCCTTACCTATCTTTTAAAGGCAGGAGATCCGTAATGAAGTCTATAGCGTAATATTGCTATGGCTTACTGGCAGGGGGAACTAATTTAAGTAAACCCCATGGCTTGTGCCTTTAGATTTTATATACTTAACACTTTTTATAGTGGCTGATGTACTCCTTTGCTTCCTACTTGAGCTTTAGCCAGTAGTATTTGCGTTAAAGTAATTCTACTATCTTGGCTTAACCATAGTGGCCGCCTAGAGGATTATTATAATTCCTTATAAAGATCTTCTATTGTAGATTTGCTTCTTATAGTACCTAAACCTTACTATATCTACGCAGTAGGCCTATTAGGTCTAGTTCCTAATAGTAACGCCTAGCAGCTTTCTTTCTGTTATATTTCTAGTCTACTTCCGCATTAAAGATAGCATAGAAGGCGTCCCTCTGTTGCACCTTATAGATAAGATCCGTTAACCTTTTAAATAATTCCTGGGTGAAAGCTGTTTTGCCTTATACTACTCCAAGTATAAGACTAGATAGTACTATAGATCTTATAACTTCTTAGTACGCGTGCGTTAGGAAGGCCGCTATAAGGTTAAAGTCCTTTAGTCTTTATAGGGCTCTAGGTTCCGATTGCTTTATAGCTTTACTTTTAGTTTAAGGGGATAGCTTAGTAATTAAGGGTGGTGTATTACTAGGTTCCAAACTTGTGTTAGGGACGTCCTATCTAGGTATCTTTGGACCCTTATTAGCCATGGACTAGGTACTAGCTAGAACATCAGTGGAAGCTAATGGAGTTTGCACCACCTAAGACTTAGTGCTTAGAGCTGTGGGTGCTTAAGTATTCTATACCTAGAGCTTGTTCTGTAATATAGGGAGTAAAATATCTATTATCTATTTTCCTTCTCCTGTTTTAAAGCCTTTGGTATAGTCTGGCCGTTATAACGGTTTATTAGCAGGGTTATTTTCCCCTGGCTTGTATTTAATCTTAAAGTTAAATCGCGCAAGCTCCTCTGCCTATTTGGCTTGTTAAGGTATAAGCTCCTTTATAGTTATAAAATAGCGTAGATTATAATAATCTAAGAGTATATAAGTAGTATGGCTTGCGTGCTTAAGGTAGTATTACTACTATTTAAAGCAGTTAACTATAGCCAGCAGTTCCTTGTCGTGGGTATAATACCTAACTTTAGGTCCCTAGAATTTTCTGCTATAGAATACTACCAGTCTCTAGTAGAGCTAGGTAGCGTCCGGATGCCTATTAGGTTACAATAGAATACTAGTAAGGGCAAAATTTAATATATTAGTAACTATTATTAGTAACTAATCTGGGTTAAAATGCCGCAATAGTGGAGCTTCTGTAAACTTTATATATAGTTTTTAAAAGGCTTCCTGTACCTTTCTAGGCCATGTCCATAATTTATACTATTTAGTTAGTCCTTTCTTGGTTTTCTTTCTTCCTATTTTTAAGCTTTTTACCTCCTAGGCCAGGTCTTAAAAAGCTTCAGTAATATAGTTAGATAGGTGTTGGGCAATATCTAAGTAGTTATAGATAAAGCGCCTATAGAAATTGGCAAAGCCTAGGAACACTTAAATATTTTAGTAGCTCTCTGGCTCTAACTACTCTTAAATCATCTACACCCGTACTAGGTCTATAACTATACCTATAGGCATTATAATATACCCCAAGAACTTAACCTGCTTAGTATTAAAGACATACTTTAACGCCTTGGCGTAGAGGCCCTAATTATCCAAACATTCCAGTACTTTACGGACGTATTGCTCGTGCTAATTCTTATCTTCTAAGTAGATTAGAATATTATCTAAATAAATAATATATGTGCGGTTAACTAGTCCCCCTAAGGCTCTATAAATATATAATTAGAATGTTATAGGCGTATTGGCTAGCCTAAAGGGCATTACTATATACTTAAAGTGACCGTATTAGGTCTTAAAAGCAGTCTTCTACTTATCCCCTTCTTTAATATAGAACCTATAATAGGCGTCTTATAGATCTAGCTTTATAAAGATCTTCGCCCTAAATAGTTAATCCAGCATTTTACTAACTAGTGGTAGTGGGTAATAGTTCTTAATTATAATCTTATTAAGACCGTAATAGTCTATATATAGCCTTATAGTTCTATCTAGTTTTAGGATAAAGAGGATTAGCGCGCCCGCTGGTGACTTACTAGGCTATATCTATCCTTTTCTAGTAAGCCGTTAAGGTACTTCTATAGGATCTTAAGCTCTTTATAAGAGAGGTTATAGATAGAAAGGTTTGGTAGTTATTTGCCTTCTTTTAGATTAATTATATAATTATATTCCAAGTTCTACTAAAGGACTTTTACTTACCTACCTGAAAATACCCTTAGTAAGTCTCTTAGGCCTACTAGGATATTTAATAAATTAGGGTCGCGTTTATCCTTTGCGTTATTATTAGGTAGGTCCCAGAGGTCCCTTAGGACGCTTACGGGCAGCATCGCGCGCTATAGTAGCTATTTGTATATAGTTGCCACTATATATTAAATAGTTTTATACGGTAGCCAATAGAGGGCAGGGAACTCTTTAATATAGCGTTTAAGGTGTTATAGTATACTCTCTGTGTATTGCTTGAGCCAGAGTAACCTGTGGCGGTAGAAGTATCTTATAAGATCTTTAAGATCGCCGCCTCCCTATAGTATCTCCGCGACCTATCTAGCAGTTCCCTGTAGGGTATCTGTTATAGAAGGGTTATTGCCTATACTAGGCTCTATACCTATCTTGCTATGGAATAGGGGTTGGATCTAATACTCCTTTAAGTGTAAAGCGTATACTATTTCTCCTAGAGCTATATCTTCTAGGATGTCTTTTAAGCTTATTAGTAAAATACGCCCTTCTAATTCTTTATTATTCCACTATTTAAAGGCTCCTATCTTAAAGCGTATCTTAGGATCTGCTTTTATAAGCTAAGGATATCTAAGAATAAGGTCGTAGCCTATAAAGTTAGCCGCTTAGAAGGGTTGCGGGCCGACCACCTTAATGCGGTTATATATATCGGCTACTAACACTGTAAGCTTATAGGCACTGTATAGTTTAATCCAATGCTTATCTAGGAACCCTATAATAGGTTTCCGCTACCTTAGTAATAGGATAAGCTTATACTCTTTTACCAAATTATATTATATAAGATTAATTTTAGCGCCGCTATTATATAGTACTTAAAACTAACATACCTTGCCCGTAGGGAGTACTATTTCCAGCTTAATAGTAATATAGAGAGTCTCTCCTTCCGTATCTTGCCCTAGTTACAGTTAGGAGAGGTCCGCGACTAGGGCTTTTCTTTTTTTAGAATATTAGTGCGGTTATTACCCTACTTATTTTTCTAGTTGGGTTTGCCTCCAGAGAAGTTTTCTCTTAACTTTTTGGAGTGTTCCCATAAGGGTGCCAGATGGGTGTTAGGTTAGCCCTAAGAGCCTTTCCTATTACTTAAGGTCCCTAACTTTAACCATTCTGGATTTCTCTTTAAGAATGGCTTTTTTAGAGCTTAGGTCTGCCCTATATTACTACTAGAGTGCCTACGCTTCTAGTTACCCCCTGGCTTCTTACTAGAAGAGGTCTAGTTCCTTACCATATCCTCAGCATTCAGAACCGCTTATTTAAAATCCGCATATATGGTGATCCGTAATAGGGCTCCCACGCGCTTTATTTTATCACAAATTACTAGCTTAATTCTAGCCCAGATAAATCTAATCTTCTCCTTCTTGTAGATACTACTATCTTTATTTTTAAAGGGCTCTAAATCCATTAATTAAGCATAAGTTTCTACAAAGTTTATAAACTAGCGGAAATTGTGGCGGTTAATGTAACAGTGTAAGTGTGGGAGAATTAAATGAGCGACTTTATTGTAAATCTATGGAAATCAAGTGAACTAAATACATGAAAGTAGACCCGGAACTCCGTAGTCTATGACTCAATATTTGACCGTATCCGAGACATATAAGGGTAGGGTCGATCCTGTCTCGGAGCCTCTTAGGCGACGATCTTGTGTCTCAGCGTAGTGCTGGTGAACTGTTACAGTTAAGCTATATCCCATTCTAAAATAGTTCTGCATTATTGTATTATATAATATGCAGATCTTAAGCCTATTTCTTTAGGAAGGTTTACAGCTGCGGCTATATAGTAATTTGCTCTTTATTAAGCTGATTTAGTACAATCTAGTTTAGGGATTAATCTTTAATCTTACTAATAATCTATTAAGTACGCTCTTTGGTATTGTTTTGTATTATTAGCATCTTAAAGAAGTTATCCATTTTATAAACCTAATTGTCCAACTATTAGGCGTTAGGTCTATAGCGGAGTTCTAGACTACCAGAGGCCTTAGCTAGTTAGTCTATATCCTTTTTCTATTTACTGCGTAGATACCTCTTTAAGTCTTCTATACCTCCTTAAGTAGGTACTAGGTAGCCCCTAGGAGGCCCTTAGCCTTAGCTAGGTTATAAAAGATTTTATCTAGCCTAGATTAAGCTCTACTAGATCTAGACCTGCCCCTAGAGGTTTCTAATATATTTATTAGTGGCTCCTTCCCGCATAGCTTCCAAGAGCCTTATAGCAGCTTCCTAATATCCTTCTTAGAGAAAATTGGTGTAAGGCTCTTAACTTTCTAACCTTAGGCCTAGGGAAGCTCCGGCTATAGAGGTAGTATTAGTACTAGTAGCTAATACGGGTTTCCCTATAAGGATTAAGTCTTAAATTAGTGTTTAGGTTAAATTACCTAAAGGGGTAGGCCTACTTAGCTTATAAGCAGTCTATACATCGCTACTATGCCAATTATGGGCTAGTGGTCTTCTAGGAGGGTTCCAGTTAGGTCCCTAATTAGGCGCATTAGTATATTCCTCTGGCATTTCTAATTTAGGGAAAGATCTTAAAGTTACCTCTAGCGCTTAATCTTCCAATTAGCCTAAGTAGAGCTAGAGGGGTTCCGGTTGCTTTTTAGCAGTGTTGCGACCATTATAAAGGGTTTCTATATTTTCCTTAGCATTGCTAGTAACCGTAGGTGTACGAGAGTCTTCAAGCTCTTAGTGCATCTAGGTATTAGGGCTTATTTGGCCGTCTTGCCCAGAGGTTTATATTATTACAATTTCTTGTTATTAGAGGGACCTTCCTGCCTTAGCGCGATGGCTTTCTATAAGGTGTTTATAGAGTTTCCGTTTAGGTTGTCGCGAGATTTTAAGGGAGAACAGTAGATGTAAATAAAAGATATAAATAAACAATCTAGTCTTTAGAGCCAGCTGCCCTTCCAAATAAAGTAGGAAGGATTTAAATATAAGGGGACTTTGTAGACAGGGGGCTATAAGGACACGATTATAGAATAGGATAGATTAGTAAGAGAGACAAATCCTTAAGGAGGTAAGGCCTTAGGGATTGTGGAGACTATATACTACGGGTATATGCCTCCGGCACGTGACTGATAGACGTCTAAGGGGTGTCTGGGGGTTGTCCTAAGGGCAACCTAAGGTGACCGCAATAATATCCCTTATATATATACCTTTAGGAACTAATAAATAAAGAACCTAAGCTATAAATGGAGAATGCTTTAGATATAGTAAAAAGGGATATATTTAAAGGAATTATTAAACCTACCCTTTTAAAAAGGTCCGCTATAGTTCCTCCTGGTCCTTAAATTATACTTGCTTTATAAATTATACTTAGTTACTATAAAGTATCTCGCCTTTAGTTAACTTAGAAAATAAATTATCTTAGGGCTAAGTTGCGCCTTAGAATAAAAAGTGGAAGAGTATAAGTGTCTAGGCTCTTCTAGCGCTAATATATAACACAACTCCCTTAATATACTTAGCAAAATTTAAATACTTAGAAAATAAAAGGAAGTATAAAATTTAATAAATAGCAGAGCCACTAGTATAGGCTTTATTAATATAAACTATATAAAAACTTAACGCCTAAATTTAAAGAAAATTAATAAGCCCTAAGGCATATAAGGCTTTAATGGCAAACCCTTAATATATAGCGAATTAATATACTACGCTTTAATAAAAATGTGGATAGGTAAATACCTTAAATATATTTCCCTATTTGTTACACCCTTAAAGTAATATAAAGTTATTTTTAAATATAGATAGCTAAAGCGACATAACCCCTTAATTAGTTAGGTTAAAGAAATACTAAAGTTCTATATAACTTACTACTAAAGCCATTACTTAAAATACTGTATACCTTATAAACATAACGTAGTTCATTAGCTCGTCGCGCATAACTATTTAAATTTAATATAATATAAATTACACTTACTATAAATCTTAAACTAAGATAATAAAGCTATAATTACTAATTATGGTAAAGAATGTAAAGATAATTTATTAAAACCTTTTAAAATTTATATAATATAGGCCGCGCCCTTTATCTTATTAGCAAAAAGATAAGATTATAAAATCTTTACTATAACTATAGAAGATATTAAGAAAGCACTAGAACTAAAATAATATACTAATCCTTAACCTCTTATACCTAAAGAGTACCATAATCTAATTAACAAGTTTAAATTTTTTTATATAGACTAACTAGCCCCATACTAATATAAGCACAATTTTAAAATAGAACTTAAGCCTAGTATAATACTAAAGTTTATTTCGCTATATGGTATATTATAAGAAGAACTACTTATAATATAATAATACCTTAATAAGCATCTAGAAAAAGGATTTATTCGCCCTAGTTAATCTCTATTTACCTTACCTATACTAGTTATTAAAAAGCCGGAAGGAGGCTTAAGATTCTATATTAATTACTAAGCTCTAAACGTAATTATAATTTAAAACCAATATCTAATTCCCCTAATTTAAAAGACACTTAACTATTTAATAAAGGTATAGTACTTTATAAAGCTTAATATAGTTACTGCCTTTAATAAAATCTGTATATATAAAGGAGATAAAAAGTATATAGCTTTTTATATATAATAGGGACTCTTTAAATACCTAGTAATACTATTTAGTATAAAGAACAGTCCTGGTATATTTTAGCAATATATTAATAATACACTTTATAAATTCCTTAATGTATTTATTACTATATATATTAATAATATCTTAATCTACTTATCCTTGCTTTTTAAATATTATAATACCACTAGGGGTGATAATAAAGCCCAGAAACTCAACGTTCTTAGTATAAAAAATGCATTTTAACAGTTTGATATATAGGCCCTAAGCGCGGAGCTGTTATAGTACCTACTTTATGTGCTTAACATGCTTATCCTTATTATTTAAGTAGATAAGAATATTATCTAGGTAAACTACGCAGATGGTATCTACTAGGGTTTCTAGAGTTTTATAAATATAGCTCTAGAAAGTTATAGGGGCGTTAGCAAGACTAAAGGGCATTACTAGGTACTTAAAGTAACTATAGCGTGTCTTAAATATAGTCTTTTATTCGTCCCGCTTTTCAATATAAATCCTATAGTACGCATTATAAAGATCTAGCTTTATAAATATCTTCGCATAGCTAAGCCTATTAAAGAGTTTTCCGACTAGCGGTAGGGGGTACCGGTTTTTGATTGTAATCTTGTTTAGGCGTCTATAGTCAACGTATAGCCGTATTATACCTTTTGCTTCTAGTATAAAGAGGATGGGCGCTCTAGTAGGCGACTTGCTGGGCCTAATCTAGCCCTTCTCAAGAGCACTGTCTAGGTACTTTTGTAAGATCTACAACTCTTTCTACAAGAGGTTATAGAGGGGCATTTACAGTAGCGTCTTGCCTTCTTCTAAGTTGATTATATAGTTATACTTAGAGTTCTAAGGTAGTATACTTGCTAGCTTATTAGAGAAGATATTAATCTTCTCTTTATATATATCTGGTAGGCCAGGGTCTACGGAGGTTAAGGTAACTATTATATGGTAGTATGCTTCTAGGAGCTAGTAAAGAGAAGGGTGTAGCTAATATGCGTTTTGTAGGTATGCTTATACTAAAAGTGCATACAGCTCTGCTGCAGTATACTTAATAGTTTTAGGGTTTTAATTACCTCCCCCCTAAGTTAAGGTGATCTGCGCTAGCACTAGAGGGTCTCTACGGGTACTCGCTGCTAGTAATAATAGGTTCTCTATTGTGTTTATAACTGGTATCTCTACGTCTAGAGGGTCTGTATAGGTACTTACTGCTAGTAATAATAGGTCCTCTATTGTATTTATAACTAGCGTAAAAAAGGAGTCTTCTAGCTATAGCGAATAGACTATTTTGCTAGCCTTAATATCTACTAGGAGCGTATTAAGGGTAACTATTTAGAGGTGTTTAGGGTCTGAAGTACCCTAGATAAATTATCTAGAATAAAAGCTAATTAATAGATCTGCTTCTGCGAGCTAATCCTATCTAAGAACTATATTATAACTATTAAATAAGCTACCCTAAAAGGTCTAGGGGCCAATAGTATAAGGGGTACCCTGGGAGTCGCTAGTGGTAACTATTAGATTATAAGCATCCTAGATTATTATCTGGTTGCTATTAAGGAAATATATAATAGGTTTACGTAAACATAGCACATGGCTTATAGGTAGGTTAAACCTATGGACGATATCTTAGTTAATAAGGTTAATTTAGCACCTATTATTATATAAGCAATATAGGCGGACTTTACCCTAGGGCGTATCTATTGTAATATATACTATAATGCGTTTCTTCTCTCCCTCTATATTAGGCCTAGTTGCAGTTAAGAGAGATATGCTACTAGGGCATTAGGTTTTCCAAAGGTTGGCCTAACTTGTCCTTATTAGCTTGCTTCCAGTGTTCTTTATAGTGGTTACTTATGGGTCTCTTTTAACTCGCGTGCGTACTACTAGCGTTTAAGGGGTTCTCTAGGCTATCTAGCTTTTAAGTAGTCTCCCTTAGAGTTTGCTTTAAAAAGCGTTACCCTTTTTAGGTTCTATTCCCTAAACCTAACTCTATAGAGCCTATACTGCGACCACGCTTTATATACAATAATTTACCACTGCTACTTACGCGATTTTCCGCAAGTTTTGTGGTATTAAGTAATTGCTTTATACGGCGGATTTTGTTAAAGAGGTCCTTAGCGGTTTTTACCTATTAGGCAAAGTTCTGGCGGAAGAGCTCTGCTTATAGGCAGGCTGGGAGATATAAGAACTAAAAGTTTACCTATTGCTTAGGATTAATAAAAGGGGTATATAAGAAGAGGTCCTCTAAGCTATATATACAGGCTAGGAAGATATTAAACCTCTGATTCTCCTTTATAATAGCTATATAGTATATAGTAGCGTTATTAAAGCATTTTACTATGGGGTTCCTGATCTGGTCTTGGACTATAGTTTTAAACTCGTCCTATAGTAAAGGACCTTTGTCTTTAGTGCCTAACTAGTAATAGACTAGTTGGGCGATTATCTTTTTTTTTATAAGACCTTTAATGGCCTAGCGCGTGCGTTGCTTATAGTTATAGTTAGCATTATTAACCTTAAATTGGTTCTTAACTGCGGCGATCTAGCGGTTAAAATGCTGTTAAGTAGTACCACTAATATTAGGTAGTAACTTCTTAACTAGGGCGTTAAGATTTATTCGGCGTATGCGTTCGCTATATAACTTGTGCTCTTTACTAGAGAGGCAATGGGAGGGCTTTATTAAATTAATAATGCTCCGTAAGTTGGCTATTTTCTTAGCTAGCTTATCTAGCTCCTTTATGTTAGCAGTATTTAGTAGAACGCTAGTAATCTTACTAAGCTCCTATTAAGCCTAGGTATATAAGTTAAACTAGTCTCTAGCGTTTACAGGTAGCTAATTATTTTGAGGTTTGGAAGGTGGCTTAGATTCTGCTAGTATATTTCTAGCGGTTTCGTCTACACTAAATTCTAAGGCGTTTGGCAGTTATATTGTTAGCGCATTACCATTAGGTATAGGCGTCGGTTTTTTTTTAGAGGTATTATAGAAAAATTGAACCGGCTATCCTCCTAAGGGGATTGGTAAGGATTTAAATATAAGGTAAGAATATAGATGTGACGGCGCTGGAGCGCGTCACCTAGTCAGGGGTTCGCTTAGGACTTGGCATGTGTATATGGACGTGGCCTCACCACCTTCTCTTGCTCCTCAGCTTAATATCTTCGTAATACAGCATTCGTTCGCTTCGTCTTGGAAGCATTTGTTCAAGTATTCGTCAAGACGTTTGTTCAATGGTTCGAGCCGTCACAATAGATAGGGAGCTTAATAATAGAATAATAGGGTATATTGTATAGGTAGACAAATTCTTAAGGGAAAAGGAGGAGTCTATATATGAGGTAGGAAGGGTTTTCTTTAGGTATATATAACGCACGTGCCTTACAGGCAAGTTACCCCTGGGTCGCCTTAGGGTTGCCGGTACCTTGCGGCTATATAACTATCTACTTAGGTTTTACCTGACACTATCTTATAGTTTTATAAATTGGGTTAGGTGTAAAATCGGGGATTTATATACTAAGGATTAGTTGTTTATAAAACGAACTAGAATCCTTAGTATGCAGATCCCCGATTTTTATACCTAACTTAACCTATAAAACCGTAAGATAGCCTATTTTCTATATTAAACGCGCCTTATTATTAATATAACTCCCTATTATTAGTTAGTAAGTTAAAGCCAATATGGCCTCGCTATTTACCCTATCTAAACGCGATTTTTAGTATTATAGTACCCGCGAAAAAGGCCGCGAAGTAGGCCTTAAAGTTAACACTAGTAACAGTATTAGGTAATGAGGTTACCTCGTCTATATATATTGTTCTATATAGCTATACCTAGTATCTTACTAGTTACTTACTTACCTTTTAGGGTTTATACTATAGCTAGGTAATGCGAAGCCTATTACCTTATAAATAGCTCCTCTAACTAGTAGTACTCGCTTTATTAATAATATAGCTAGCTAGCTCTATAAGTTTAAAATATACTATAGGCAGTAAAAGGCTGCTATAGCGGCGAACGCCCTTATAGACTTAGTAGGAGGCTTTATATATATATAAAGGATATATAAACTAGGTGTGTGTATATGTGTGTATGGGG
>Ga0307507_10000426_pt1 | contig 87678 bp, 17 predicted proteins | sample 7_EM_MG_FD_207223 | JGI IMG/M metagenome (GOLD analysis project Ga0307507, IMG submission 207223) | Populus trichocarpa ectomycorrhiza microbial communities from riparian zone in the Pacific Northwest, United States - 7_EM | ecosystem: Host-associated > Plants > Roots > Unclassified | place...
AGTTAATAAAAGCCCTTATAATTAACTTTAACTTAGACGCTTAGGAATAAGAGACCTTAGAGATATTCCTAACCACTTTTAGACCTTTTACAGACAGCCAAGCCTTTAATATTATAACTGTATTAGCCAACCGTTCCTTTATACACTTAATTACGCCTAAAAACCATTCCATAAGCACCCCTATTACGGACGTTATAGATCACGAGCAGGACCCATTCGCATATATCACTATAGAACGCTATACCCCTAAGGAATTCTACGGTGTTATAATCAATATAGGTGCCTCTAAGAAGTCTACCATAGGCTACGGACAATACCTCGCATATAGAACTACCATAAATGATAATACAGACATTGATATTACGTAAACTAGGGCTGTAACCGTCCAATTCGGCATCGGCTTAACTGCATTAATTGGATTAGTAGCAGTTAAGACCCTAATTGGCCTAGTTAACTTCCACATAGTAAAGGCGGACACCCCTTTCCTACTCTGCCTTGCGGATATGGACAGGTTACAGGTGTACTATAATAATGTTATGGACACCCTAATTGGCCCCGCAACTGCCCTAGGAAGTAAGCATATTACCCTACCAATTACACGACAATTTGGACACCCGTTCCTTATATAGGGAAAGACTTTATAGACCTATATTTAGGAATCTTTTAACTATAACCCGTGCTACCTTACTAGTACGGAGATCCACTGTCTATATTATCGTTTTGGCCACCCGTTAGCCGAAAAGCTGTATAGAGTCCTTAAACGTTCTGGACATAATAACGTTAATAGAAAGGCAATTAACTACCTAACTAAATACTGCTCCTACTACTAGAAATACGGATGTTCCCTAGGCCGATTTAAGTTTACCCTTTATAAGGATTTTAACTTTAACCATTTAGTATACGTAGACATTATATACATCAACGGCAGCCTAGTATTATATATAATTGATAAGGCAACCCACTATCAAGCCACCCATTAGTTGCAAAATATATCTGTAAAGTATACTTAGGATATTTTACGGACCTGCTGGATTAACACGTATATTGGACCTCCTGAGTATATCACCCACGACGCCAGTAGGAACTTCATCAGCAAGAAATTCCAGTAGTATGCTATAGCTATAGCTATATCAACAAAAGCTGTTCTAGTTGAGGCGTATTAATCTATTAGGCTTATTAAGCGAGCTTACCTAGCCCTACAGAGAGCTTACTAGATTATTATAGACGAGTGTAAGGACATCTAAAAGGAACTAGCTTTACAGATAGCCGTAAAAGCCGTTAACAACACTGCTAGCCTAGATAGACTAGTACCTACCCTCTTAGTCTACGGAGCCTACCTAAGGATAAGTAACCTAGATCCTCCTGCCCTATCCATTACAGAATAAGCAGCTGCAATACGGAAGGCGATAGCCGAGATAGTCAAACTACAGGCCAAATAAGCTGTTAATAACGCCCTGTACCACTATAACGGACCTAACACGACCCTAGTACACGACCTCCCGCTTAACTCTAAAGTCCTTGTATGGCGTAAAAGCGGCAAGTGGACTGGACCCTACCGCTTACTGGCTATAGAAAACAAGACGTGCTATATATAACTTCCTAGCGGCCCAACCAACTTTAAAAGCACGTCCATAAAACCCTACTTTCGGCCCGAAGACACCTATGACGTTGAGCTAGATAAACTAGAGGTAACTACTAAACCAAATAAACCAGAAGCGACCGCCAAATTAGACGAGCTAGAAGCACCCTTACCTACCCTAGAAGTCCTCCAGAAACCTACTAAACCCGCTATACCTACTGTAAAGCGCGGTTAAGGACGCCCCTAAAAGCACCCTATAACTAAGAACACTATAACGGAGACTTACCTAACCTCCGTAGGAATATCCGTAAGGCAATCTCCGCCTGTGGATATATTAGTTCTAGTACAGGAAACCCCCTTTACGGACTTATAACATAAAGAGATCAACGGACTACTTAAAAAGGGCGTCTTTGCGGTTATAACAGAGAAAGACGTTCCGTAAGGCGTCCGTATATTTAACTCACGCTTTGTTAACAAAATTAAGCACCTGGGTACTAACAAAGCTTTTAAAAAATTAAGGCTTATTATACAAGCCTATAACAACCAAGGGAAGGGCTTAGTCCTTATATAATCGCCTATAATTTAACAAGTTAGCCAACGGATTATACTTACACTTACGCCTAGACTATAGCAAAGCAAACCCGTAGCTCTTTACCTACGGGACATCTCGTAAGCCTATATGCAGTCTAATACCTACCTAAGTAGGGACATCTTTATACGGCTACCCCCCAAGCTTAACCTATAACCAGGAACAATCCTACGGGTTATAAAACCTCTATACGGAGTACCAGAAGCCGGAAACCATTGGTTTAAGACATACCACTAGCACCACGTTAGTAAACTTAAAATAGAACAATTAACCTACGACCCCTGCCTCCTATACAGCCTATTAAACGGCCTCGGTATTGTTGGACTCTAAATAAACAATACCCTATTTCTAGCAGACTAGACCTTTGCGGACGCTAAAGAAACTAAACTATAAAAGGCCAAGTTCTTGGCAAAGCCGTAAGAGCAGTTAACTGAGCAGAATCTAATTAAGTTTAATAGAGGCCTAATTATATAAAAGGGCAACCTAATTAAGCTAACTTAGGAACGCCAAGCCTAAAACCTAAAGCCTGTTATAGTAAAGCCTACGGACCTTACCAGTTCCCGCGGAGAGACCTATAAGACCGTAAATACAAAGGACCAATACGCTGTATAGCGTGTAAGAGGCGCCTATATAGCCACAGTCTACTAACCCAAATCTGCCTATAACTTGTTCTTTGCAGCCTAGGCAGTAGATCTGCAAGAAGAAAATATTAAGCAGCTTAATAAGCGCATTTAATGGCAAATTAATAACGTAACAAGAGGACTTACTTTTGTACCACTAGACCTAAATTCCCTTAGTATAATAGCATTTATAGACGCCTCCTTTGCTAATAATAAAGACCTATTATCACAAATCGGCTTTATGATTGTACTTACGGACCGCAATTAGGACGCAAATATACTGCACTGGTCTTTAATTAAGTGCAAATAAGTAACCCGCAGTATACTAGCTTCTGAGCTATATGCACTAGCCCATAGCTTTAATATAGCAGCCGCAATTAAATTAACGGTCCAGAAGATTCTATAACTGGAGCAGTTACCCCTAGTTCTATGCACCAATTTAAAGTCCCTCTATAACTACCTAGTCAAACTAGGTACAACACAAGAGAAGAGGCTCATGGTCGACCTTATATACTTACGTTAGGCCTACAAACGGCGCGAGATTACGGAGGTTAAATAAATTAGCAGCGGAGACAACCCAGTAGACGCTATAACTAAGGCAAAGCCGTATTAAGCTCTTAAAACCCTAATTAACACAAATAAGCTTAACCTAAAAGTTATAAAATGGGTAGAATAGGACTAACAGAGCACCTACGGTACGTCTACGGCCCGTTAGAAGGCCGTACGGCTCGTTATACAGTACAGGTGGAAAACAGTGGAAAGCTACAGTAGAACTTAGTAGACTTACGTAACCTACCGAATTTTATAGGGTAGTTAAATTAACTAATTACGATTTTCCATCCCTAGGATAGAAAATCGCCATTGGCTCGCTTAGCACTAGCGCCTTAGCGGCCCTTACAATCCGACTTATAGCTCGTCTACTACCCATTAAAAGGCCGTACGGTTTATTCTACGGACCGTAAGCAGAACTTACGGTTAGCTTAGGGCACCGTTTAGAAGGCAGCCTAGACGGCACCTTAGGGGAGATTTCCTATGTATTTTCTTTTGTGTTTTATGGTTCTATTAAAGCAATTACGGAGGCTGTATATAAGTGGTTTCATTTTTCAAGTACCGCTAGTATATAATTACAGCACCTATTGTACCAACCGCGTGCCTACGCGCTCGGTACGCCAGGTACGCGTTTACGCGTTTAGTGTACTAACCACTCGCTTACGCGTCTGGTGCACTTATAAAGCACTAACTAATTAGGGGGAGGACGTATTAGTATATAGACCACGTAGTCTGCTTTATATAATCAACAGTCACCATCTAAACAAGCATACAATACTACATGTATTTCGTGCCCGTGGATACGACTTACTCGTGCTATTAAGTTAGTACGAACATTTACTTATTTACTTTGTAATTAAATAACCAATCAAACCTAGAGGTCTAATTTTAGCAGTCAATCAAGCCCTATATCGTCCCGTTTAATTAAGTTAGTTTACTTGTTTAATATATAAGATATAGGTGTTATTTTTGATTAAGGGGGGGTTTTTAGTAGTTAAGTTTTGGGCAGTTTTATAATATACGCGCTGAAAATAAACATCTAAACGCGTCTTTCTAACTTAACCGTCTAAAATCTTCTCTTTTACCCACCAATTCCTATCGCTATACTGCCTATATTATGTCTTCCCATCTTACTAAAGCTAGCCCTATTAATTTAGCAGAGAACGCGCCTGTAATTGCGCCTAGTAAAGCCTACAAAGGTTCCAATACCTTATAAAAATTAAACCCCCCCCCTCCAGGACGAATACGAAGGCCTTAATTGGGACCATATAGAGAGATATTAATGGCCTTATTAAGACTTCCTCAGAACTCTAAGCTTGGTAATATGCTTAAGCCTTATCGCTTATAAATGCGGCCTAATTATAAGGGGGTAAGGTGCTTCTGTTACAGACGCTTTAAGTACAATACTATAACTACTTAGAGAAGAGTTGGAGGAAGCTAGTTGGTTAATAAGGGCATGGTCTAAAATGGAACCAGTAGAGCCATATAACAAGGAATAGTAAGCAAGGTTATGTAATATGATCTATATAATCTGCAACAGAGTAGATAGAGCAGACAGAGCAAATAGAGTAATAACTTTTTTAGGCGTATAGATGTGTATTTAAAGGACCACAGTCCCTACCTAGATAGTTTCTTTCCTTATAGTAAATCTTAGAATATAATTAGAGTTAATCTGTTAAGCAACTACTCCACTAGTTATTATTATATTATTAACCTCTTGTTTACCTATACACCTAGCCCATTAGCAAGTCTACTGTAGTATTTCCTATAAGGCTTTGTTATACATTTACTACCTAGTTACAGTATTAATAAAGTTAAATAATATGCTACTAAAAGTACTAGTTATAACGCTATCTACAGTAGCTACGACCTTAGGGTTAGGAGGAGATACTAGTATAAAAGATACTAATTTGCAGCTAGTTATGGTGGGTTAATTGCAAGAAATAGTTAATTAATTAACAGATAATAATTAAATACTTAAAAATAAAATTAATGAAATCGGAGTAGCTAAGGTCAAGTTACCCTTAATTAAGCAATTCTTAGGGGAGAAGTTAAAACTTAAAGGATTTCTTATATAAATGTAACGGAACCTTATAGCAAGAACTACAGTAGGCTCGTTAATGGGCTGGGTATATAGGTATAAACAATAAGTCAACAACATAATAATAACTGGTGGAGTGGTTGCCTAATAGATTAACTCTAATTGTATTCTAAGATTTACTACAAAGAGAGAACTATCTAGGTAGGGACTGTGGTCCTTTAAATACACAACCTTACGCCTAAGAAATCCCTTCGCTCTATCTGCTCTGTCTGCTCTGTCTACTCTATCCTAGATCTTACAGCTTATATAGATTACATAGATTATACTATATAACTCGCTTACTATTCTTTATTATATGGTTCCACTAATTCCATTCTGGACTATACCTATATTAACTAACTAGCTTCCTCCAACTCCTCTCTAAGTAGTTATAATATTGTACTTAAGCTGTCTATAACACCATCTCCCTCCCCTCTATCTTTGTTCTTAAAGATTCCTAACATCTCTAAGTTGTTCACTAGAGGTATAATATCCGTTTAATTAATTTAGTTAATATCCTTACTTATTATACCTAAAGCTTCTTCTTCTTCTTTAACTCTTTATCGTATACGTATGGTCTCCTCTATACTATCGCTGGGTAAGGTTATGCTGTCTCCGTATTCTCATTGTATGAAAGAGGGGTTAGTATATATTGCGTTAGCAAGTCCTTTATCTTAACAACCCTCTTCCTGTTTAGAGTGCACTAAAGCGAATATTTAGTTATTATGCAACGTTCGCTCTATTTCTAACGCTAAGTATGCGCGTCTTATAACTCTTAATAGTCTCTAAGTTCCCTGAGTAACTTATTATAGGGTCTTGCGTTTAATCTACCACTATAAAGCTTAACAACAAGTTATTAGTCGCTTTAGTAAAACTCCGCTGTTCTTAGGACGCTAAGTAAGAGGCTGCTAATGCTTAGCAACAGGCTCTTAAGTCTTATCTCGCTGCTTCTACTTAGTTAATCCATCTTAAGAAGGTGCGTAAGAAGGTCCGTTCTAAGGAGTAGAAGCTGGTTAAGCAGGGTCTTACTAAGTTAGGTAATGAGAGAGTAGAGTTTCTAGAGAAGGGAACAACTCTAAGTAATGCGGTAGTTGCCCTTCCTAGGTCCCCCTTAGGTGGCTCGTCCTTTGGCAATCCTTTTTTAATGCTCCCTAACCTACTTTCTTTTAATACTCCTATACCTTTCCTATAGCGTTCTCTAGGTTGCTTAGTAGTTCCTAGGTAGTCTTACTATAGCCTATCCACTTTACTTTATACTATGTTTTGTCATCTACATCCTTATAACTAATAATCTTTAAAACTTGCCATTTATCTTCTTTCTATCCTCTGTATATATCTACTTTATAAACTGGTAGTTTAATATCTCCTTATACTGGTTCTAGCATTACAACATGCTATATAGGGTAGATTTTTATTTTAGCTAGTAGGTTTAGTTTATACGTAACCAGTAAAACTCTTTTTATAATTTTAAAAGGTCCTAGTTTAACATAGTCCATTTTCTTACTTAGTCGTTAACTCTTAAAATTTTTGTGTAGTAGCCATACTTTATCCCCCTCCTTAAGATCTGGTCCCTTAGATCTCTTAGCATTATAGTACCTTTTTATTCTTTCCTATACTAGTTTAGCTGTTTCTTTAAGGTCTATATAAAGATTTATTAAAGTCTCCATTCTTTCTTTAGCTATGCTACTTGTTTTCTTTACTTAATATAGTGATAACAATATTCTTGGCTTATATCCGTAATTTGCCTTAAATAGTAACGTACCCATTCCTTCTTATGGTGTTATATTATATGCAAACTATATAACTAGTAATAACGACACCTAATTATTTTGTGCGTGATTAACATAGTGTCTTAAATACTGCTCTAGTGTTTAATTTAGTCTTTCCATTTGTCCGTCTATCTGCGGATAATACGCTATTAATATTACTATATAAACTCCCTATTCTGCCAGAAACACTTCCTAAAATACTACTACGAATCTTAGATCTCTATCCAATATAATTTTATCTAGTGCTCTATACCTTAAACACTTCCTTAATATAGACTTTAGTAATACCTTCTGCTAATATCTCTTCTATACACGCTATAAAGTATCCCTACTTTATAAGCTTGTCCACTATTACTAAAATTGCGTTATAATCTTGCCCTATAATAGGATCTCTTAACTTTGGTAACTTAATAATAAAGTCCTATAATATAACCTCCTATGGTCTTTCTGGTACTTTAATAGGTTATAGCCCTCCATATAGCTTATGCCTTATTAGTTTATTTCTTTAGCAATCTAAATATTCTCTTATAACTTGTCTTGCTAGTCCCTAGATTTCTTAAATAATATACTCCTCTTAAAGTCTTAATACTAAGCCTATAGCCCCATTATGTCCTTATATTAGTCCCTTATAAAATAACTTAACAAACTCCTTTATAATAGACCTTAGAACATCAGTTGCTTCTCTATTTTTATACTGTTCTATATCTAGATCCTCTGCCTATACCTCTTAGATCTTTTATATCTAATCACTCTCTAGTAATTTATGGATCTGACTTTCCTTAGTTGCTATAATTTTTGGATAATTATACCTAATTAACCCGTCTTAATCTTTTCGCAGTAAAGCCCCTATCGGCTTCTTATCGTTTTATAGTTTAGCCTTTTTACTTAGAGCGTCTGCTCGTGCGTTATCTGTACCTTTAGTATACTAAATTTCGAAATAGTATTCCGTAAGCATTTCCGCCCATCTAACCTATCTTCAGTTAAGTTCCTTTGTTATTAGGAATCCTATAAGGTTCTTATAATCCGTCTTAACTATAAACAGTTTTTCTATACCTTGCAAGAATGCTCTCTATTTATTTAATGCTATAACTATACCTAACAACTCCTTGTTATAGATGTTATAGTTCAGTTCTAGTAGTGTTATCTTTTAACTATAATATGCTACTGGATGCTATATGTCCTAGTGCTTTTATAGTAAACATACTCCTAGTGCAAAGTCTAATATATCTATCTTAACGACCGTTTCTAACTTTGGTTAGTAGACCTTAAGGATTGGTTCCTAGGTAAACAACTCTTTAAGTTCTTGGAATAGCTTCTTCTGTTTACTACCTTAAACCCACAGTTCCTCTTTCTTTATTAGTTTTATAAACGGCTTAATATTCTGTATAATTACAGCACCTATCGTACCAACCGCGTGCCTACGCGCTCGGTACGCCAGGTACGCGTTTACGCGTTCGGTGCACCAACCACTCGCTTACGCGTCTGGTGCACTTATGAAGCACTGACTAATCAGGGGGAGGACGCATCAGTATATAGACCACGTAGTCTACTTTATACAATCAACAGTCACCATCCAAACAAGCATACAATACTACATGTATTTTGTGCCCGTGGATACGACTCACTCATGCTATTAAGTTAGTACGAACACTGATTAGTGAGCGCGCACAGATCAGCAATTACTCGACACCTCCCACTGAGCGATATATACGACAGCGACCACCCATTTAGACTCCTAGTACGACCTACTAGAAGGTTGGAAGTTGGGGATTACGGACCTATCACCAACTCTATATACTTATTTAAGTCTTAGTACGGTTTACCGGAAGTTTATAGACGCGAATATAGACCTATACGGAAACCCCTACCCTCGACCTACCTTCGAACCTCAAACCCCTGCTCCTACTACACCCTCCTTCGATACCTCCGACGTCTTTTTAGACCCCTTACGGAACCCCCTATCCTTAACCTCCTCCGAACCTCGAACCCCTATTCTTACTACACCTCTTTCGGACCCCTTACGGAGACCCCCTACCCTTCTGCGAACTATTACGGACCTGTTAAGACCCCTTACGGAGACCTCTTACCCTCCTACGAACCCTTACGGCCCGTAAACCGATTTTACGGACCCTTACAAGAACTCTTCCGCCCGCTACGCACTACACTATATAGTATGGCAGATATTAGCAAGCAAGTCAGCGAAGGTTAAAAGAAGTGGAGACAAGGAGTTAACGTTACGTCTATAAACAACGTTAACGACTATATTAGTTTTAAAATCCTTAAATACAGATACTTTAAGCTTATGAACGATAACCTATGGGAGCAATACTAGGAAGACTTTACGGACTTTACGGAAGCTATTTTTAAAGCCTGCAACCCTACTACTATCCATAAACTACGAACCCATTTACGTAACCAAGGTGTATGGGTTAAAAGGAATAAACGAGTTACTATTGTATAGTCCTTATACAACATAATACACAAAAAGGACCAAACGGAATGGACTAAGGAGGAAATCCTAGACCAGTTTTAAGAAACTAAGGAACTCTTTACTTCTTCCAAACTTAATATAATTGCTGGCCTTATACCTAACCCTCTTAACTAAATTCATCCTACAAACCCAAGCAGTTTTAGAATTGATTTTACGGGCTAAAGCATACCTAGTACTTAAGTTACGGACCGTAATACCCCTGTAACCTAAATTACGGAATGCAATACCCCCGTAAACTAAAACACGGACTAAACCCCTTTTGTTATTTAAGTTATAGATCCGTAAACCATCCAAGTAAAGACCTATGGTAAGGAACTGGCTAACCTAGCCAAGCTCTACACCAACAAATCCAAGTACAGCGGTGAAAACGACAACTTTAACTTTAAACTAACTATCTTTACGGACCTCTATCAGAAGGCCGACATTCCTAAACAGGAGTTTAGCCAAGCCTACTCTACCATGCTGCGCGGCCTAGCACTTGACCACTACTACACCAACCTCAAGAGTAACCCCCTTAGTGTTCCTTTTAATAAGCTATGCGAAGCTATACGTAACTACTTTAAAGGACTAGAATATAAGCGTAATATCCTTACCTAATGGAATGCGACTAAGCTACGGACCGTAATGGACAAGAACACTAAAAAATCGACTATAGAGTGCCTGCAAATCCTTATTAAAGACCTCCGCCACCTATAGCACGGTCTTGATATTAAGCTTCAAACGGACAACTTCCTGCACAATAAACTTATTACGGCCTGCCAGGAAGTAGAGCCCTGTAAATACGCCTGCTATAAGCCTATAGATACCTTAGCTGGCCTTATTAATGACCTACGCTCCTCTATTGTAATATATAAAGTCTCAAACCCACCAGGCAGCACGCAAGCCTTTATTACAGATATTTAATATCCATAAATAGACTTAGACGTCTACTTTACGGACCACCGCTACCGCCAGCAGCACCCGTACCGACTAAGTTCTACCCGTAACCCCCGCAGCAACCCCTGTATAAAAACATACCCCCGCAGACAAACCAGCCAGAAGTGCTTCGTGTGCGGTAAGGAAGGATATTGGTCTATAAGGTATACCTAGGAAGAACATAACAAGTCTAGGAAGAGACTTAATAGCCGTATTAGCCAGTTTATTTTGGAATACAAAGAAGAGGAAGCAGAAGAGCCCCCTAATAAGTTAATAGAAGCCCTTATAATTGACTTTAACTTAGACGCTTAGGAATAAGAGACCTTAGAGATATTCCTAACCACTTTTAGACCTTTTACGGACAGCTAAGCCTTTAATATCACGACTGTATTAGCCGACCGTTCCTTTATACACTCAGTTGCGCCCGAAAACCATTCCGTAAGCACCCCCGTTATGGACGTTATAGATTACAAGCAGGACCCATTTGCATATATTACCACAGAACGCTATACCCCTAAGGAATTCTACGGTGTTATAATTGATATAGGCGCCTCTAAGAAGTCTACTATAGGTTACGGATAATACCTTGCATATAGGACCACCGCAAATGATAATATGGATATTGACACTATGTAAACTGGGGCCGTAAACGTCCAATTCGGCATTGGCTTAACTGCATTAATTAGATTAGTTGCAGTTAAGACCCTAATTAGCCTAGTTAACTTCTATATAGTAAAAGCAGACCCCCTTTCTTACTTTGCCTTGCGGACATGGACAGGTTATAGGTTTACTATAACAATATTACAGACACCTTAATCGGCCCCGTAACTGCCCTAGGAAGCAAGCATGTTACCCTGCCAATTACATAACAATTTGGACACCCGTTCCTTATATAGGGAGAGACTTTACGGACCTATATTTAGGAATCTTTTGACTATAACCCATACTACCTTACCAGTACGGAGATCCACCGTTTGTATTGTCGTTTTAGCCACCCGTTAGCTGAAAAGCTATATAGAGTCCTTAAACGCTCTGGATATAACGACGTTAATAAGAAGGCAGTTGATTACCTAACTAAATACTGCTCCTACTGCTAGAAATACGGACGTTCCCTAAGCTGATTTAAGTTCACCCTTTGTAAGGATCTTAACTTCAACTATTTAGTGTATATAGACATTATGTACATCAACGGCAGCCTAGTATTATATATAATTAACGAGGCAACCCGCTATCAAGCCGCCCGTTAGTTGCAAAATATATCCGCAAAGTATACTTGGGATATTTTATGGACCTGCTAGATTGATACGTACGTTAGACCTCCTGAGTATATTACCCACAACGCCGGTAGGAACTTCATCAGCAAGGAATTCCAGCAGTATACTATAGCCATGGCTATATCAACAAAAGCCGTTCTAGTTAAGGCGTATTGGTCCGTTGGGCTTATTAAGCGAGCTTACCTAGCCCTATAAAGAGCTTACCAGATTATTACGGACGAGTGTAAGGATATCTAAAAGGAACTGGCTCTATAGATGGCCGTAAAAGCCGTTAACAACACTGCTGGCCTGGATGGACTAGTACCTACCCTTTTGGTCTACGGAGCTTACCTAAGGATAAGTAACCTAGATCCTCCTACCCCGTCCATTACGGAACGAGCAGCTGCAATATAGAAGGCGATGGCCGAGATAGTCAAGCTATAGGCTAAACAAGCTGTCAATAACGCCCTGTACTACCGCAACGGACCTAATACGACCCTAGTATACAACCTCCCGCTTAACTCTGAAGTCCTTATATGGCGTAAAAGCGGCAAGTAGACCGGACCCTACCGTTTACTGGCTGTAGAAAACGAGACGTGCTGTATATAACTTCCTAGCGGCCCGACTAGCTTTAGGAGCACGTCTGTAAAACCCTACTTTCGGCCCGAAGACACCTATAACGTCGAGCTAGACGAACTAGAAGCAACTACTAAGCTAGACAAACTAGAGGTAACCGCCAAACCAAATAAACCAGAAGCGACCGCTGAACTAGACGAGCTAGAAGCACCCTTGCCTACCCTAGAAGTCCTCCGGAAACCTACTAAACCTGCTATACCTACTATAAAGCGTAGTCGAGGACGCCCCCGAAAGCACCCCGTAACTAAGAATACTATAACAGAGACTTACCTAACCTCCGTAGGAATATCCGCAAGGCAATCTCTGCCTGTGGATATATTAGTTCTAGTATAGGAAACCCCCTTTACGGACTTATAACGTAAAGAGATTAACGGACTACTTAAAAAGGGCGTCTTTGCGGTTATAACGGAGAAAGACGTTCCGTAAGGCGTCCGTATATTTAACTTATGCTTTATTAACGAAATTAAGCACCTAGGTACTAACAAAGCTTTTAAAAAATCAAGGCTTATTGTATAAGCCTATAACAACCAAGGGAAGGGCTTAGTCCTTACATAATCGCCTACAATTTAACAAGTTAGCTAACGGATTATACTTACACTTACGCCTAGACTACAGCAAAGCAAACCCATAGCTCTTTACCTACGGGATATCTCGCAAGCCTATGTGCAGTCTAATACCTACCTAAGTAGGGATATCTTTATACGGCCACCCCCCAAGCTTAACCTATAACTAGGAACAATCCTACGGGTTGTAAAACCTTTGTATGGAGTACCAGAAGCCGGAAACCATTAGTTTAAGATATACCACTAGCACCATATTAGTAAACTTAAAATAGAATAGTTAACCTACAACCCCTGCCTCCTATACAGCCTATTAAACGGCCTCGGTATTGTTGGACTCTAAATAAACAATACCCTATTCCTAGCAGACCAGACCTTTGCGGACACTAAAGAAACTAAACTATAAAAGGCCAAGTTCTTGGCAAAGCCGTAAGAGTAGTTAACTAAGCAGAATCCGATTAAGTTTAATGGAGGCCTAATTATATAAAAGGGCAACCTAATTAAGCTGACTTAGGAACGCCAAGCCCAAAACCTAAAGCCTGTTATAGTAAAGCCTACGGACCTTACCAGTTCCCGCGGAGAGACCCGTAAGACCGTAAATACAAAGGACTAATACGCTGTATAGCGTGCAAGAGGCGCCTATATAGCTATAGTCTACCAACCCGAATCTGCCTACGACTTGTCCTTTACGGCCCAGGCAGTAGATCCGCAAGAAGAAAATATTAAGCAGCTTAATAAGCGCATTTAATAGCAAATTAACAACGTAATAAGAGGACTTACTTTTATACCACTAGACCTAAATTCCCTTAGTGTAATGGTATTTATAGACGCCTCCTTTGCTAATAATAAAGACCTATTATTACAAATTGGCTTTGTGATTGTACTTATAGACCACAATTAGGACGTAAATATACTGCACTGGTCTTTAATTAAGTGCAAATAAGTAACCCGCAGTGTACTAGCTTCTGAGCTATATGCACTAGCCCATGGCTTTAATATAGCAGCCGCAATCAAATTAACGGTCTAGAAGATTCTATAACTGGAGCAGTTACCCCTGGTTCTATGCACTAATTTAAAGTCCCTCTATAACTGCCTAGTCAAACTAGGTACAATATAAGAGAAGAGGCTCATAGTCGACCTTATATGCTTATGTTAGGCCTACGAACAGCGCGAGATTATAGAGGTTAAATGGATTAGCAGCAGAGATAACCCAGCAGATGCTATAACTAAGGTAAAGCTATATTAAGCTTTTAAAACCCTAATTAATACAAATAGGCTTAACCTAGAAGTCACAGAATGGGTAGAACGGGACTAACGGAGCACCTACGGTACATCTACGGCCTGTTGGAAGGCCGTACGGCTCGTTATACGGTATAGGTGGAAAACGGTAGAAAGCTATAGTGGAACTTAGTGGACTTACGTAACCCGCCGAATTTTATAGGGTAGTTAAATTGACCAATTACGATTTTCTATCCCTGGGATGGAAAATCGCCATTGGCTCGCTTAGCACTAGCGCCTTAGCGGCCCTTATAATCCGACTTATGGCTCGTTTACTGCCCGTCAAAAGGCCGTACGGTTTATTCTACGGACCGTAAGCAGAACTTACGGCCAGCTTAGGGCACCGTTTGGAAGGCAGCCTAGACGGCACCTTGGGGGAGATTTCCTATGTATTTTCTTTTGTATTTTATGGTTCTATTAAAGCAATTATAGAGGCTGTACACAAGTGGTTTCATTTTTTAAGTACCGCCAGTGTATAATTATAGCACCTATTGTACCAACCGCGTGCCTACGCGCTTGGTACGCCAGGTACGCGTTTACGCGTTTGGTGTACTAACCACTCGCTTACGCGTCTGGTGCACTTATAAAGCACTGACTAATTAGGGGGAGGACGTATTAGTATATAGACCACGTAGTCTGCTTTATATAATCGACAGTCACCATCCAAACAAGTATACAATACTACATGTATTTTATGCCCGTGGATACAACTCACTTGTGCTATTAAGTTAGTACGAACATATTCTTTAACCACTGTATAATAAACCTCCTATAGTAGTTATAAAACCCTAGGAATGATTTTAACTATATAATATTCTCTAGTTCTTGCCAACTCACTATAGCTTTGACTTTTTTTGGGTCTATACTAATTTTTCTTAGTTTAATAATAAATCCTATAAAATTGGTCTTTCTTATAAAAAACTTGTATTTCTTAATTGCTACTAGCATCTGTTCTTTTTATAGTCTCTTTAAGATCTATTTAACGTGTTCTCTATGTTCCTTCTTACTTTCTAAGTAGATAATAATATTGTTAAGGTATACCATAATAAACTTATTAAGGTGTTCTTCTAACACACTATTAATTCGCTTTTAGAATATTGCTAGTGCGTTTATAAGTCCGAATTGCATAACTAATAGCTTATATAGTCCTTTCTTTAACCTAAAGGCTGCCTTCTATTTATTGCCTTCCTTAATTCTAATCTAATGGTACGCCTACTTTAGATCTATCTTCGTAAAGATCTTTACGTTACCTATTCAGTCTTAGATTTCGCTAATTAAGGGTAAAGGATATCTATCCTTCCTAGTAATGCTGTTTAACTATCTATAGTCTATACACATCCTAAGTTTTCCGTTTTTCTTTAGAATAAATAGTACTGGATATCCTACTAATAACTATAACGGTTTAATATATCCCTTTTATAAGTTCTCCTGGATAAACTCCTTAAGCGCTACTAACTCTATTTTAGTAAGCTTATAGATTAGAAAAAACCTTAGACTTATTCCTTCTTCTAATTCTATCTTATAGTCCTATGCTGTATATTCTAACAGCTTTTCACTTTCTAGTGACTATAACTTTTTACCATACTTATGGTATCTCTTTAGTACATAACTTAAGCCTTGCTTAGTCTCTTTGTATGTCGCTCCAACTTAGTACCATACTAACTTGGTTTACTATTACATCTTACGCCGCTAAGTATTCTTAATATTAACCTACCCTATAACCTAATCAATCCTTAGATTATATTTCTGTAACCAAGGCATTCCTAGTATCGCCTTATCCTTTCCTAATAGTAGGATATTAAAAGACATCTTAACCTATCTCCCTTCGATAGTTAACTGAATAGGTCCTATTTTAAGATTAATAATACCTCCTCTATAGGCTATCTAATCTCCTAAAATTGTTATTAGTGGATATAGGTATTCCTTTTGTCTATATAGTAACCCTATTCTTTCTACTGCTGCTAGTAATACGTGGTTCCTTATTACTCCACTGTCTATTAGTACTTTAAACTGTTAATCTTACTACTTAACTTATAAATTCAAGTATTGTCCCTAAATTCCCTTAAGGGTCTAAGGCTCTACCACTAGTTCCCTCTGGTCCTATAGGCCTCCCCTTTTCCCAACTATTAGCTATTAGATCCTGTCTATACTTAGTCCTCTTTTAGCTAATACTTAGTTTATTTCTTTTCCTCTACGTGCTATAGATAAGTATTCTCTAGGCAGTCCCACCACTATTATCCATCTAAGCACTCTTCCGTAAGGAATCTACCTAGTTAAAGTGTTAAGTCCCCTTAACTTTGTACTTCTACTAGGTGCTATCTATGTATATACTTAGCGTCTCTAAACCGTTTTTCCTCTAGTGCCCAATATATCCTTACTAGGTATTTCCGGTTTCTATCTTTTAGTGCTCTATATATATTATATATATTATCTACACAAGCTATCCATAATAGTGTATAATGCGCTAGGTAACTTGGGTTAACTCTTAGCCTATTTTTGTCCTTAAGTTTAAACTAATACCTAGTTAACCTAACCACTGGTATTTCTACTACGGGTACTAAGATTTGTCGCTCTCCTCTCTAGTCCTTGGATTCTTCTTCTAAGTTCCTTAACATTATAATTAACGCTCCTTTAATGTAACTCATATGTTTTTCCATAATAGGTTAGTCTTAGACAACTTTTTTATCTAGCCATATGTAAAAGTCTTCCCATTTATTATTATATTATTGCCTATACCACTTTCCATATAACTGGTTTAGTGTGTATAGTCTATCTGTAAGAAAGTACCTTATCCTTGCTACATTATGACATCCTTTAGTGTGTCTTTCTTTAAACCTGACTAGGATATTTAGATCTTCTTCTTGTTCTAGTTCCTCTAACCACTTTGCTCTTAGCGTCCCTACGCTTGGCCTATTAGTAATTCTTTATATAGGTGCTCTGTCCCTTATATAACCTGCTGTAGACCTTCTGTCTAGCTTTTGTTCTTGCTATACGATAATTCTTTACCTAAACTTATCCATAGTTTCTTGTTTTCTGCGTCTTGTAGCTAGATCCTTAAAGTCGTCTTGCTTCTTAATCTCTGTATTAGCTCTTTAATCTTTAGGCTAAACACTATATTCTCCTAGAATTAACGTTCTTACTTATTCCCTAAACTTGTGGTTCTTAAACTTACGTCCTATACTTATTTATTTGTCACTAAACTGAGTTGCTGCCCTTTTCTATTGGTTTTTGTTCGTTGTGGGTTCTTAAGCTGTCCTTATCACGTCCTGCGAGTCTAGAGCCTTCCTTATCTCTTCTTAAGAGTCTTGGACCTATGGCCTTTTACCTTTTATAAGTGGTAAGCTAGCACTAGCAGTTATCTACTTGCTTAATTGTCTCTAGATATTACTCCTTCCGTCTTATAAAGTAATGGATATTGCATCTAACGGTGTTATAATACCCATTACTGATCCGCATTCTGTAGTGGTTTTAGTCTCTACTTCTATTGCGTTATTAAGGTTTAAGTGCTCCCAGTTAGCCTCCTTTTCTTCCTTATTGCTATTAATTAATAAGTACTCTAACTTTATTATTATTGTTGCTAATCTTTGTCCGTATGTTGCTTTAATATCTTAATCTAGCTTATAGAGTTAATCCTATTCTTTATCTAACTCTCTGGTTCCCTTAAGCCCTCTTAACTCTAGCTCTTATGGCTAATAGCTTGCGCCATACTTAGCGTCCTTATAAATTTGGTATGCGTTGTTATAATAAAACACAAAGTGTTTAATTAAACACTCCTTAGTCCTGCGCAATACTCCTATATCCACACTATTATACTCTAATAACCTAGTGCCTTTTACCGCGTGGTTACTCTAACTACCTCTATAGTCTCTGGCAAAATAACCCTATTTTCTATAATTTATATAAGCTCTATCTTTAAACCATTTTTCTTATTATAGAGTCCGCCTAAACGTCTTCTACTGCTAAGATTCCTAGTTTGGCCTTTGCTCCCTAGTCCTATAATTACTTAATCCTTAACCTCTAGGTTTCTATAGTTTCTTTATCCATCTCTTAGATTCACTAGTACTACTTAGGTCCATTGGCTCTACGCTATTTTATAGTTTTTAACTCTGTGTCTATCAATGCGTATTCTGCGCCTTATATAACTATAGAACTCTATCTTGCCCTTTCTTAGCTTGTTTCCTTTAATAGATCCTATTATTAATCTTTATTAACTAATCTATTAAGTCTTATAGACTTTCTGCATCTTTTATTAGGATAATTGCGTCCTAGACTTTAGCCTTAAGTCCCTATTTATACTATGCCATAAGCGCCTTGTTATTCCACTTAACTTGCGTTACAAGTATCTAAAACTGTGTCGTATACTCTATTGCTGAAGAGCATTATACTAAGTTTTAAAGCTTTTATTCCGCTGTAGTTAATGCTTCTAGGTTTTCAAACATCTATATTAGTCTCTCTGCGAACCCGTTCCAACTAGTAAATATAAATTATATATCTTGGTTAGTAGTTGTTATACCGCTAACCTATATCTCTGTAAGGTAAGGTTTAAACCATTCCAGTACTCTTTCTGTTAAGAATAATCCTGCGTACACTACCTAATCTATAGGTGTTGCCAACTTTGCTCCATCCTATATAATCCTAAAGTGCATTTACATAAGGAATCCCTTAAGTTTTAACCTTTCTCCTAAGAATCGCTCGATTAACGGTAACTTAACCTTTACTACTCCAATTCCACTAATGCGTTCCTTAAGTATCCTACTATTATCTTATAAGCGATTAACCATTCCTATAACTAACCTCTTATAACTACTTGTGAGTCCGTATCTGCTATACTGGTGTCTCCTAATCCCAAGGTAGTTGCGGTTGTTAACTGCGTCGTGACTAGTGCTTTAGGTGGCATGTTATTCAACTTCTCTCGTGTTTTAATACCGTAACCTTGGTAGTAAATGTGTAACGGAACCTTGTAGCAAGAACTACGGTAGGCTTATTAATGGGCTAGGTATATAGGTATAAACAATAAGTTAACAATGTAATAACAACTAGTAGAGTAGTTGCCTAACAGATTAACTCTAATTATATTCTAAGATTTACTACAAAGAGAGAACTATCTGGGTAGGGACTGTGGTCCTTTAAATACACAACCTTACACCTAAGAAATCCCTTCGCTCTGTCTACTCTGTCTGCTCTATTCGCTCTGTCCCAGATCTCACAGATCACACCACGTAACTCACTTACCATTCTTCGTCACATGGTTCTACTAGTTCCATCCTGGACCGTGCCTATATTAACCAACTAGCTTCCTCCGACTCCTCTCTAAGTAGTCGTAACATTGTACTTAAGCTGTCCGTAACAATAAATGCACTTTAAGGTTATATAAGAAGGGGCGAAGTTGGCAATATCTATAGACCAAGTAGCATACGCAGGACTATTCTTATTAGGAAAAGCACTTAAGTAGTTTAAACCTTACCTTACCGAAATCTAGATAAACAGAATAATAACTACTAATTAGGAAGTATAGTATATATTTGCTAGTTAAAACAGGTTTATAGAAAGAATAACATAGATGTTCAGAGACCTAGAAGTAACAACTATAGTAGAAAGAAAACCTTAGAACCTAGTATAACGTATTTTAGCAATTAAGTACACAACATAGTTTTAGATACTTATAACCTAGGTTAAATAGAATAATAAGGCGCTTATGGCACAGTATAAATAGGGACTTAAGGCTAAAGTCTAGGACGCAATTATCCTAATAGAAAATGTGGGTACTCTAAGAGAGTTAATTAATCAGTTAATAAAGATTAATAATAGGATCTACTAGAGGGAACAAGCTAAGAAAGGGCAAGACAAAGTTTTACAGTTATATAAGGCGTAGAGTACGCATTAACAGACGCAGAATTAAAAACTATGGAATAGTAGGCTAGAGCTAATAGACCTAAGCGGTACCAAAGAATCTAAAAGATGGAGTAAGAAACTATAGAAACCTAGGGGTTAAGGATTAAATAATTATAGAACTAAGGAGCAGAGGCTAAACTAGGGATCTTAGTAGCAGAAGACATTTAGGCGGACTCTATAGTAAGAAGAATAGTTTAAAAAGGGGGCTTGCATAAATTATGGAAAATAAGATTATTTTGCTAGAGACTATAGAGGTGGTTAAAGTAACTATTTAGTAAAGGGCACTAGGTTGTTAGAGTATAATAATACAGATATAGGCATATTGCGCGGGACCAAGGAGTATTTAATTAAGCACTTTACGTTTTATTATAATAACGCATGCTAAATTTATAAGGACGCTAAGTATGGCGTAAGCTATTGGCTATAGGAGCCAGAGTTAAAGGGACTTAAAGAAACTATAGAGTTAGACAAAGAATAAGATCAACTCTATAAGCCAGATTAAGATATTACAGCAATATATAGATAAAGATTGGTAGAAATAACAATGGAGCTAGAGTACTTATTAATTAATAGTAATAAGGAAGAAAAGGAGGCTAACTAGGGGCACCCTAACCTTAATAATGCAATAGAAGCAGAGACTAAGACTACTATAAAACGTGGTTTAGTAACGGGCATTATAATACCATTAGATATGGCATCTATTGCTTTATAAGACAGAAGGAGTAATATCTAAAGAGGATTAAGTAAGCAGATAACTGCTAGTGCTAGCTTACTACTTAATAAAGGCAAAAGGCTAAAGGCTTAAGATTCTTAAGACGAGATAAAAAACGCTTAAGATTCTTAAAGTGAGATAAGACGTACCTAAGAGCCTATAATGGACGACAATTAATAGAAAAGGGCAGCAGCTTAGTTTAAGAATAAACAAATAAGTACGGAATAACGGTTTCTAGGGAGCCAAAAATTTAAAGAATAAATAAGGTCCATAGCAGTTCTAGGCAAGCGCAGTGTTTAGCCTAAAGGTTAAAAAATAATATAATAATTAAGAAGCAAGACGACTTTAAAGATCCTTTTAGAAGATAAAAACTAAAGGAAAGGTATAGATAAGTTTAGGCAATAAATTATTATATAGCAAGAATAAAAGCTAAACTAGAGATTAGCTATACTAAGATATATAAAGGATAGAGCACCTATGTAGAAAGTTATAAATAGGCTAAGGGTAGAAACGTTAAGAGCTAAGTAGCTAGATAAACTGGAACAAGAAGAGGATTTAGGGATCTTAATTAGATTTGCAGAATAATACACTAAAGGTTATAATAAGGCAGCAATAAAGAGATAGTTCCTTATAGATAGATTGTATATACTTACTAAGTGTTGGGAATACAGGCAAGTTGCCATCACGTGCCGCCACGGCACTAGCGTGGCGAGGAGCCTTAAGCTCCTCGCCCTTCCTCAAGGAAGAGAAATAATATAATACAATAACAATCATCATACTATCTACGAACCGTAGCTACGTGATATCACCTTGTGATACCTACACTGATCAGTGGTTAACTTTACTGTTATACTATAGAGCAGCTAAGTATTCCCAAGAAGAGACAAGCCACTATACCAGTGCTACTCGTGCTAAAGGAAGCTGTCTTTTAAGGTTAGAACTGGTCCTAAACCTTAAATAGAACTCTTCTACGAATCTAAGGATCTAAAGGCCAGAACTGGTCCTAAGCCTTTCCCAGATTACAGATTCTTACGTCCATTACACAGAACAACACGCTTTACGAGTCTTTGCGATTTAAGGCTAGAACTAGTCCTAAACCCCATAATCACAGATTCTCGTCTAAACGCGTACCAAACGACAATTAACAATCCCTATACTAATAACACCTTCTCTCCTACAACCCTATAACACTTCCCTTCCTCCAAAAACATGGCTAACAACTAGAGAGACTCCTTACCACTAGGGGTAGCCACGTACGCGAAACTTATCGATAAAGATTAGGATGAATTTCCCGTTTTTAATATAACAACCTGTATAGCAAAATAAGTTAATAGCTTCCTCCTACACCATATTCTCTTCTACTAAAGTAGACACTACGCCGATGTACAACTATAGGAATATTTTAGGGAGGATTTTATAGGATAGACTGCCGACACCTAGGCACTTAAAAATGTTAATATTATCTAGAATTTTTAAGACTTCCTCTATAGGAATGGGGTATATATTGCTAAAAACAGTAACCCAATTACTAGTAACATTTAGGCCGTTATTATTAGAATAGAGGAGCCAGTATAGATGGAAGCTAAGATTATATATTAACTACGGAAACCTAAAACCAACCAATATTCTTTAGAAGGCAACTTTAATTTATATCTAAACCCCTAGAACGCTACTCTCCCACCTAGAGGTACTCTTCTACCTGGAGGTACTTTTCCACCTAGAGGTACTCTTCCTCCACCTCCTCCACTGCCTCCACTTTAGCCAACCAGTGAGCCTTTATTACGAGAAGTCACGAATCTAATAAAGGTATATTCGGACAAAGAAAAGAAGTTTAGAGGAGAACTATATAACATGCTTAGAACAAAACTATAGGTCTTTTACAACTATTACAATAAGGTCGGAATTTAAGGCCACTAGTACTACCACGCTTTCTCTATTATATTAAAGGTACGGGCGGCGACATTCTATTACGACCATATTGCGGGTAAAAACTATAGCTTTAACGTAATGCTTTAGCTTACTAGAGCTTACTTTAAAACCAACAAGAATTACCAACTTTATATATCTAAATAGCGGGAGACTATATTCTAGAGAGTTATTGCTTCTAACCCAACAAAGACTCGTTTAGAGTGCCTTTAATTACTCTTTAATAAACTCTAGAAAATCTAATATGGCCTTACCGAAACTTACCAAAATAAGAACAGCCTAAGGGACTAGGTTATCTTAGCTTACTATAGCGTTCCTAAGTGCAATCTAGCGCTATATAAACCTGTGGATACGTTTAAAGGAGTATATACCAAGCTACGCTCCGCTGTAGGTACTATAATGCGAACATAAGAATCTCAACAGTTTTATACCAAAAACCCTACCTAACTAAGTATTCCTGACCAATATAATTATAACTGGACTAACCGAATATATAGTAGCCGTGGTAGGGAATACAGCAAAGGGTATAATTAACGTCGACTATAAGGCAATTATGGAGGTCCTTATAGAGGTTTATTTTAAAGTAATTACCAGAAGAAGTACTATATTTATAAGAAGCCAAATTGCTAGTTAACTAGACACTCCCTTAATAAGCAAAAGAAGGCATATAATAAGTTTCGTTAGAGTGTAAGAAACGTTAGAAATTATAAGGTTACTATAGCCTACTTCTAAAGCTTCCTGGTTTAATATAAAGGCGTAGAAGATCTTAAGGGTGAGGTTAATAAGGCCGAATAGCTCCTTATAGATATAGAAATTAAAGACTACTCTCCTAACTAATACTTTACTAAGTATAGTAAGGTAGATGGTATACAAACTATTGCTATTCTTAATAACCAATCTACGCTCCATGCTATTATAAAGTTAGATATCTTTAATAAGCTAAAGGAGAGTTCCGTATTCTCCTTTAACAATAGATACTCGGCGAACGTCTTCTATAGTATTATGCTAGATACTAGAGCCGCAGGAGTATCTATAGCAGGAGAATCTTAAGTTTAAGCCCTTTAGTAGCTTAATAGCTCTATTTAGATTAACTAATTAACTGCAGGCCAATATACAATATGCTTTGGCAAGGGTACTATAATCTCTCTTAGCATAATTAGGGTCTAAACCCCCTTAGGATACATTACTTTTTACATTATTCCCGCGAACACTCCGTTTCTATTCTGTATTAGGGATATAGATAAATTAGGCGTTAAGCTTAATAACCTTAAGAATATACTTATATAGGGAGATAATCGGGTGCCTATTATATATAAATAGGGTCACCCTTAGCTGCTCCTTTAATAACTAGAAAGGAGTGTTGCTTAGAGCTATTTAACTAAGTCAGAGTTATATTAACTACACCATTGTTTTAGCTACCTATCCATTTACTAATTGCTTAGGGTTCTTTAGCAAGTAGGCTATAAAATTAAGGTTAAGGCAATTAAGCATCTTATAAAGTACTATTATTACTGCTAAATAAACCAGAAGTCCCCTAGCCGATTTAAGTTTACCCTTAAAGATAACTACAACTTCAACTTCTGTATTATTGTTGACGTTATATATCTTAGCGGTAAGCCAGTACTTTAAGTTATTAACTTCTTAACCTCCTTCCAAGCTACACGTTTCTTAAAGGATATATTAGCTAGGAACATATAGGATACCCTTTAATTATACTAGATTAATGTCTACCTAGGACCCCTTAATTAAATCGTCTATAATATAAAAAAGAACTTCTTATCTACAGAGTTTCAATAATAGATAAAGGCAATGGCAATTAAGGCACATAATAGTATTAGAAAAGTGGAGCGATATTATATACTATTACGCCGCGTATATAAGATTATCTCTTTAAAACTAGAGGACGCTAGTGAAGAACTTATCTTATAAATAGCTGTTAAAGCTGTTAACGATTCTGCTGGCCTAGATAGACTTATACCTATATTACTAGTCTTCGGCGCCTACCCTTAAATAACTAATAATTCTCCACTATCTCCCTCCGTTGTGCAATGAGCTAAGGCTATTCGCAAGGCAATAAAGGAGGTATAACGTCTCTATGCTATACGCTAAGTCAACAATGCACTAGGAATAAGAAATGGCCTAAATACCCTAACTATACTTAATCTGCCACTCTAGTCTAAGGTACATATATGGCGTAAAAAGGGAGGATAGTTAGGCCTATATTAACTTATTACAATTAATGGCCAGACTTGCACTATTTAAATACCTTATAGACCTACTTAGTTCCGTTTAACTGTTATTAAGCCTTACTATAAAGATAATAGTTCCAAGCCTTTATAGGATACTATAGAAAATGCCCTAAAGAAGAGCTATAATTAATATACTCTAGAAGGCGACTACAATTCTAATATAGTTATAGTAGATACGCCGTAACTATAACGTGGTAGAGGTTGCCTAAAGGGATTACAAAATCGCTAATATTTTATTAATTTTAAAGAGCAATTTATTACCGCTATTAAGAATAGAGTTAAGCTGTTAATGTCCTTTATAACAGCTAAGGAGAAGGCTAACTTTAAACTCGCAAAATAGCTTTAAAAGGAAGGTTATATTATAACTCTAGGAGCTCCTTTCTAAGCATCTAATAAGCAGAAGATTGATAGTCTTATTATAAAAGGAGTCTTTAAATTTAAGAAATATAACCCTACTAAGTTTAATAAAGTTCGTATCTTTAAATTAAGAATAGTTAACGAAATTAAGGGTAAAGCTACTAATGCCCTATTTAAAAAATTAAGGCTTGTCATCCAAGGTTACAATAATAATGGTAAGGAGGTAATTCTTATATAATCTCCTATAATTTAACGAGCTAGTTAGCGAGTTATTGTTGTACTAGCTCCCTCCTTAATAAAGAATAGAATAGCGGTTTATTTACGAGATATTACTTAGGCCTACACCCAATTAGAGATATACCTTTAGCGCTTAATATTAGCATACCTTCTAGAGCAAATTCGCCACTAATATCCTAAAGAGACGATTATGGTTGTGCTTAAGCCATTATATAGAATCGCAGAGGTAGGAACTTATTAGTAGGCTACCTATAGCAAGTACCACAAAGAGAAGCTTTTAATAAATACTTCTATATTTAATCTATGCTTCCTTATTATAGCTATAGGAACTCTATTTGGAATTGTCGGCATATAAACTAATAATATAATTATCTGAGGAGACGACTAATTCTTAGCTCTTAAAGAAGATAAGCTAGTAAAGGCAAACCTTATAGCAAAGCCAAAGGAAAAGCTTAATTTAATAACACTATTACTCTTTAATAGATGCATCCTCTCCCTAAATAAGGATTCCATTGCTTTGCGCCAGAAGAGTTAAGGCAAGAAGATTGATATTATTAACGTTAATTCTCTAAAGCAAGGATACATGGAGCAACGCGCCTATAAAGCTTATATTGCTTCTATCTATTAACCTAAGGCTTCTTTTAATCTCTCTGTTGCCGCTTAACACCAGGAACCAACTAAGGACGACGTTCTTGCCCTAAATAAACGTCTTTTCTGGCAAATGAACCACCTTAATTAGGGACTACTCTACGTGTCTATTAATCTTCCCACTATTAAGCTCTTTATATTTGTTAATGGATTATTCGCAAATAATAAAGATTTCAGCTCTTAGCTAGAATATAAGATTATTATCGCGAATAAATCTACTGGAGAGAATGACTTTATAATCTACGGCAATCTTATCTATTAGAGCTTAACTAAAAGTAAGTATATTACTTAAAGCGTTCTAGCATTAGAGATATATAGAATGGTTGGCGGAGTTAATATAGTAATTACAATTAGAACTACCCTAAAGATAATTATAGATTAACTTAAACTTCCCGCTATCCCTATAATTATATGCACCGATTTATACTCCCTCTACGAGTGTTTAGTTAAGCTTGGTACCATAAAGGAGAAGCGCCTTATAATCGATATTATAGCACTTTGGCAATCCTACAAGCGTTAAAAACTCTTTAAGATTTAATAGATTAATAGCCAAGATAACCTAGTAGATGCGATAACAAAGGCGAACCCAAACAAGGCACTAGAGACGTTTGTTAACACAAATACTCTACATATACGAGTTAAAGGTTGGGTTAAAAGGGAGTAAGGGCATAATATTCTACAGACCCTAACTTAAACCAGCTAATCAGGATTTTCTATCCCCAGGATAGAAAATCGCTATTGGCTCGCTTACTACTAGCGCCTTAGCGGCCCTCCTAACAAGATATCTACCCACGACTCCTAAGCAAGAAAGCACCACGTGCTAAAAGGCAAATTTTGGGACAGCGAGACTTATATTACAATAGTAATAGTAAGTAAGGAGGATTGATATTTATTACGCTAGTCGAGCGGTATATATATGTAGATGGCAACCGCAAAAGAAGGGTTGCCAGTGTTGGGAATACAGGCAAGTTGCCGTCACGTGCCGCCGCGGCACTAGCGTAGCGAGGAGCCTTAAGCTCCTCGCCCTTCCTTAAGGAAGAGGAATAATACAATACAACAACAATTATCATACTATCTACGAACCGTAGCTACGTGATATCACCTTGTGATACCTACACTAAGCTATATTAGAAGTGGTATAAGCAAAGGGGAAATAATAAGTGGAAAGACTTCTGTATATAGCTGAATAAGAAAGTTATACCAGACTAAGCAATATCTAAGAAATAGATAAGCTATATAAAAGGGGTATTAGTTATAATATTAAAGAACCTAGAAGAATAGGTTATAGACTAGAGAGAGATAATATAGATATTAGTACCAGTAAATAATATAGCAACGCTTAGATTAACGCGGGAAAGGTTTAAACTTAAGAATAAAAATAAGCTAAGAGTTAACCTAAAGCACCTAGCATATTATACATTAGCATTGATTATATATATAGATAATATATATAACATACATAAAGTACTAAAGGATAAATATTGCAAGTATTTAACTAGAATGTATTAGATAACAGATAAAAAGCAATATAGGGACGCTAAGTATATATATAGTTGGCACCTAATAAAAGTTTAGGAGTTAGGTAACTTAATACTTTAACTTAGAAGATTCCTTATAGAAGAATGCCTAAATAGATAATAGTAGTGGGAGTGCCTAGAGAATATATATCTATAGTATATTAAGGAAAAGAAATAAACTAAGTATTAGCTATAGAGGGACCAAGTATAGTTAAGATTAGGTAATTAATAGTTAGGAAAAGCGGAGGCCCATAGGACTAGAGGGAGCCAGTAGTAGAGCCTTAGACCCTTAAAGAAATTATAGGATAACACCTAAATCTATAAGTTAGTTGGCAAGATCAAAAATTTAAAGTATTAGTAGATAGTAGAGTAATAAGGAACTATATATTACTAGTAGCAGTTAAAAGAATAGGGTTACCGTATAGATAAAAAGAACACCTATACTCATTAACAACAATTTTAGGAGATTTAATAGCTTATAGAGGAGGTATTATTAATCTTAAAACAGGACCTATTTAGCTAACTATTAAAGGGAGACAAGTTAAGATATCTTTTAATATCCTACCGTTGGGGAAGGATAAGGTAATACTAGGAATGCCTTGGTTATAGGAGTACAATCTAAAAATTAATTGGGTTATAGAATAGGTTGATATTAGGGATATATAATAACGTAAAATGTAATAAGCTACTAAGATAGTATAGTACTAGGTTAGAGCAATATACAAAAAAACCAAGTAAGGCTTAAGTTATATACTAAAGAAATACTATAAGTATGGCAAAAGGCTATAGAGCCTAAAAAGTAAAAAGCTATTAGAATATGTAGCATAGGATTATAAGATAGAATTAGAACTAGGAATAAGTCTAAAGTTCTTTCTAATCTATAAGCTTACTAAAACTAAGTTAATAGCGCTTAAAGAGTTTATCTAGGAAAACCTATAAAAGGGATATATTAAACCATCACAGTTATTAGCGGGATATCTAGTATTATTTATCCTAAAGAAAAATGGAAAACTTAGGATATATATTAACTATAGACAGTTAAACAGTATTATAAGAGAGGATAGGTATCCTTTACCCTTAATTAGCAAAATCCAAGATAGAATAGGTAACGCGCAAATCTTTATAAAGATAGATATAAGATGGGCGTACTATTAAATCAGAATTAAAGAAGGCGATAAATAAAAGGCAGCCTTTAGGTTAAAGGAAGAACTATATAAGCTATTAGTAATATAGTTTGGACTTATAAATATGCCAGTAATGTTTTAAAAAAGAATTAATAGTATATTAGGAAAACACCTTAATAAGTTTATTATAGCATACCTTAATATTATTATTATCTACTTAATAAGCAAGGAAGAGCATAGAGAATATATTAAATAGGTCTTAAAGAGACTATAGGAGGAAAATATGCCAGTAGCAATTAAGAAATGCAAGTTCTTTACCAGGAAGACTAATTTTATTAAATTTATTATTAAACTAGGTAAGATTAGCATAGACCTAAAGAAAGTAGAAGCCATGGTAAATTAGTAAGAACCAGAGAACGTTATATAGTTAAGATTATTCCTAGGGTTTTACAACTACTATAGAAGGTTTATAGCATAATAGTTAAAGAATATTAAACTGTTTATAAGACTTATAAAAAAAGAGTAACTATAAATATAGGGCGGTAAGTAGAAGTAACTATTTAGAGAACTTAAGGAGTTATTTACCTGGGATCTAATCCTTAAGATCTACTAACCAAAGTTAGATATGGTTGTAGAAATAAATGCATTAGACTTTATACTAAGAGTATATTTACTATAGAGGCACTAAGATAGATGGCACCTAGTAGCGTACTATAGTTAAAAAATAACACTACTAGAACTAAACTATAATATCTATAACAAGGAGTTATTAGGTATAGTTATAGCACTTAGGGAATAGAGAGCATTTTTATAAGGCACAGAGAAACTATTTATAGTTAAAATAGATTATAAGAACCTAACGGGGTTCCTAATAATAAAAGAACTTAATTGCAGATAAGTTAGATAGGCGGAAATGCTTACAGAATATTATTTCGAAATTTAGTATACTAAGGGTACTAAAAACGCAAGAGTAGATGCACTTAGCAGAAAAGCAAAGTTATAAAACAATAAAAAACCATTAGGCGCTATATTAAGAAAAGACAAAGATAGATTAATTAGGTATAATTATCTAAAACTAGTAGCTATAATAGAAGAACCAGAATAAGTTTATAGAAAGTAAATAGTTATAAAGGATCTAGGAAGCATAGGAGGAAGATCTAGGATATAAGAACTATGTTAATAAAGAGGCGATATATATTCCAAAATTAATAGTAAGGGAGTTTATTAGAGAGTTCTATAAGGAAATAACTTAAGGATACAATGGAGCTATAGGCTTAGTGTTAAGGCTTTAAGAGGAATATATGATTAATGGAATCTAAAGGCTAGCAAGATAAACTACTAAGAAATGCCTAAATTACTAAAGAAATAAACTAATAAGGTATAAGCTATACGGAGGGCTATAACCTATTAAAATACCAGAAAGACTATAGGAGGTTATATTATAGGACTTTATTATAAAGTTACTAAAGTTAAAGGACCTTATTACCGGATAGGATTATAACGTAATCCTTATAATAGAGACAAGTTAACTAAGTAGGGCTACTTTATAGCATATATAGAAGAAATCTTAGCAGAAGATATAGCTAGAATCTATATTAAAGAAGTATTTATAAGACATAGGGCACTAATAAAGATTATATTAGATAGAGATCTAAAGTTTATAGCAGTATTTTAGGAGGTATTCTTAGCGGAATAAGGGGTTTAAGTGGTAATGTTAATAGCATATTATCCACAGACAGATGGTTAAATAGAGAGACTAAACCAAACGTTGGAACAGTATTTAAGACATTATATTAATTACGCACAAAATAATTAGGTATTATTACTACTAGTTACGCAGTTTATATATAATATAACATTATAGGAAGGGATAAGCATATTACCTTTTAAGGCGAATTATGGATATAAGCTAAGAATATTATTATTGCTATAATAAGTAAAGAAAATAAATAGCATAGCTAAATAAAGAACGGAGAACCTAATAAACCTTTATATACACCTTAAGGAAACAGCTAAACTAGTATAAAAAAGAATAAAAAGATACTATAATGCTAAGAGATCTAAGGGACTAGATCTTAAGAAGGGAGATAAAGTATAGCTACTATATAAAAATTTTAAGAGTTAATAATTAAGTAAAAAATTGGACCATATTAAGTTAGGACTATTTACGGTTAAAGTAAAGATTTTAGAAGTTATATATAGATTTAACTTACTAGAGAAAATAAAGATCTACCCTATATAGTATATTGTAATACTAGAGCCAGCATATAGGAATATTAAGCCACTAGTTTATAAGGCAGATATATATAAAAGACAAGAGGAAGACGAATAGAAAGTTTTAAAGATTATTAGTTATAAGGATATTAATAACGAAATATAGTATAAGGTTAAGTAGATAGGCTATAATAAGACTACCTAGGAGCCACTAGATAACTTAAAGAACGCTATAAGAAAGGTATAAGAGTATTAGAAGAAAATGGGTTAGGTAGTATTAATAAAGAAAAATTACTAAAAAATAAGTTATCTAAGGGAGACCCAAGAGGAACACCTGCTAAGGTATTTAAAGTTATTTCCCTCTCTATTAGAGGAGAATCTATTCTTTTATTACCAAGTTCCTATAAACCTTATTCTATAAGTTTCTACTCCTTAGAATGCACCTTCTTACAACCCTTTTTAAGTCGGATTAACTAAGTGGATGCGACTAAACGAGAGTCTAGAGTACGTTATTAGGCATTAGCAGCCTCTTATTTAGCGTTATAAGAATAATAAAGTTTAGCCAATACTATTAATAATTTATTATTAAGCTTTATAGCAGTAGATTAAACCTAGGACCCTAGTAGCAATTAATAAGAGTACTTAAAGGCTATTAAGAGTAATAGGACGCGCACACTTAGCGTTAGAAACTAAGCGAATATTGCAGGATAATTAAATATTCGCTTTAGTACACTTTAAATAAGAAGAGGGTTGCTAAGATAAAGGACTCGCTAATGCAATATAAACTAACCCCTTTTTCGTATAACAAGAACACGGAGATAGTATTATTTCACTAAGAAATAATATTGTAGTAATAGTATAAGACCAATAAGCTATAGAAGAAGAAGAAGAAGCTTTAGGTATAATAAGTAAAAATATTAACTAAATTAATTAAACGGACATTATACCTCTAGTAGACAACTTAGAGATATTAGGAATCTTTAAGGACGAAGATAAAAAGGAGGGAGATAGTATTACAGACGCTTTAAGTATAATACTATAACTACTTAGAGAAGAGTTAGAGGAAGCTAGTTAGTTAATAAGGGCACGGTCCAGAATAAAACTAGGAGAGCTATATAATGAAGAATGGTAAGTAAGGTTATATAATATAATCTATATAATCTGCAATAGAGTAAATAGAGCAGACAAAGCAGATAAAGTAATAACTTTCTTAGGCGTATAGATGTGTATTTAAAGGACTATAGTCCCTACCTAAATAGTTCCTTTCTTTATAGTAAATCTTAGAATATAATTGGAGTTAATCTGTTAGGCAACCACTCTACTAGTTATTATTATATTGTTGACTTCTTATTTACCTACACACCTAGCCTATTAGCAAGTCTACCGTGGTATTTCCTACAAGGCTTCGTTATAGCTTTAATGCAGCTTTAAGAAAATAAGATTCTATTAAGAGCTAAATTATATAGACCTTATAAGTAATAAGATGTTTAGATAAGGAACAGAATAGATTTGGGTCAATATGGTTAAGATATAGGGGTAGCCATAGTACGTGCATGTACGTGCACGTGCTTTAAGAGGCTTCGACAGAATTCTACTATCGTTAAGTGTTTTACTAAGACGTCCCTACTATAACAGGACAGTCCCGTTACACTAATATTATTATAGTCTTACAGTGTACGCGAAGCTAGAACCGCAACGGCTTTATTAAACGCAAAAAATAACTTTTCCTAATAATAAAATTGTGTACTAGTTCGGACTTAACTAGAGATTACGCTATTAAATTTAGTTTACTAACTTTTAAATAGAGCGATAAGTCCTACCTAAATGTTTAATTTTAGCTTCCAACTTTGGTGCTATTAAGAGGGACAGTCTCCTACTTTAAGAGCTATTTTATATACATATAATAATATATAGGGAGGATTGGCTATATAGCCGGATTGATATTACTGCCGTTATGACGGGCGATCGATTTTTTAGATATCTTTTATATAGGAAAACTCTGCATTAAAGTTGGAGTTATATAACCTTCTCTAAAACTACCAGAGCGACGACAAGGTTTAATCTATACTATAGTAAGTGTAACCGACTACGGTACCCTACCAAACTACCACTGTTTTACCTGCGTATCGCCTGCGTATCGCCTGCGTATCGCCTACGTATTACTTATATATCACGCTATTTTAGTTACGCATTAGTCTCCCCTTTTATTTTATTATATACCCCTTCCTTATATATATGTAGACACTTTTAGCTATATTTTATAATTAAGTTACTTAGTTAATTTATATATACTGTAAAGCTTATAGTTATAAGCCTAGATTACACTACCTACTAACTAATTAATTGGATCGCACTACCTGTTATACTATCCAATTAATCTACTACCTTATTTAAGAAGTTACTACTTTTACTACCTTTGCAAGTTTCTTAAGCTTCTTTATTTACTAAACAGAGAGTTAAATTAAACATTAATTAAATTAAATATGGAACATCAAATATTAATTGAACTAAACCTAACCGAACTAATAAATTAAAAATATTAAAATAAGGTTTTGCTAAGACGCTAACCTAGACCCTACCTAACCTATTAAATTTTTAAAAATAACTGTTGGGAATAAGACAAGCAGTTGTCACATAAGGCAAGTTGCCGTCACGTATTGCCGCGGCACTAGCGTGGTAAGGAACCTTAAGCTCCTTACCCTTCCTCAAGAATTAATAATAATAAGCATATTAACCAACATTACTATAACCTACTTGAGTAGTTATTATTGGTAAGTTACCCTGTGTGACCAATACTAATTAGTGGTTAAATACATAGTTAACTATAGAATAGTAAGGTTCTTAATAGAAGAGACAGTCTCATATAGGGGTGCCATATACGCTTATATGGAATGGATCCCGGCGATACTATACTACCTTAGACTTGCGGAAAACTAGTAATAGAAGTGTTACTAAGTACTAGGAGATATTAAGTTGCGTCTATTACACAGAATAACTACGCTTACAAAGATTTGGTTAAGTACTTTAGGTTAGAAGTGTTACTGAACCTAAGGCCCTAAGTTAACATCCAAAACGCGTTAACTATATCTTAAATTGCCTACCTTTTGACGGTAAACCTACGAGATTCTATAAAACCAAAATCTTACCTACCTTTGACGTATAACACCCTATTAATTCTACTTCTACAAAATCAACAGCCATTATGGCATTAATATACCCAAAGAAGTATAAGAATAATATTAACCTAGATATATAGGATAGAGCTATAATTAACTTTATAAACGCTAAGTAATAAGATCTAAACGGATTCCTATTATACCGTATAGCACACTATAAAGACAGTAAATACAACAATACTATGCTATAGTATTATATAAAGGAGGACTTTGTTGGATAGACAAAGGAAACATAGGTTCCTGTAAATAAGGATATTATATGGGACTTCCATAACTTCCTTTAGAAGTATAGAGTATTTATCCCTATAGATAGGGGAGTTATTAGAGACAATATTTAGGAGTATATTATTAACGCAAAAGAAGAGCATAAATGGACTCTATAAGAGATTAAGCACCAACTATGTACTGTAAAGAAGCTTAACTTAAGATAGAATCTAAATAATATACCACTAGAGACGTGTTTTAATAAATAAATAATTCATTGCTTAACGTCCGATTCGGATCCCTACTGGGCCCACGCGGACTACTCCTTATATACATATGGGGAGAAAACTCTACATAAGAAAACCCCATAATCCATCTCCCTGCCTTTTGGGACTCGCCTATATAGCGCCTGCAAGGCGCCTGCGAGTCACCTATGGTGCTCTACTACCTTACTTTTTAACCTCCTTGGGAACCACTGCTGCCGTAACAAGCCTACGGACGCGCTAGTATCGCGAACTTAACTCTACTACTATAGAGTCATCAGGGGGCGCCTGGTGCTCGCCCCTTTGCCTTTTATTACTATTTCCTTTATAACCCAAAACTAGTCTAGTACATTTTGGCTAATAAGCCACTAGGTAACCGCCTTAAGACCTTTTTATATTAAGAGTAGTGTATTATAGTTCTCTGTGCCAGCTACTAAGAGTATTACTTCTTGGTTGGTATATAAGGGGCATAATAGTATTACATATTTTGGTGTCTATCTTAGCTAGCTACACTTGCACCTTAGGCTACCTACTAGGACACCTACCCAGTAAAGCTAGTCTTTTAGTCCTATTATTCCTATTCTTAGGAGTATTGCCATTGTATTTTCTGCCTTTATTAGGCCCTCTTAGAGCCCTTAGGTATTTACCCCCTATAGTGTTAACTATGCTGCGGCCTAGGTTTCTCTTGCCTAAGACAGCCTCTGTACCTTTAACTCCTATACACCTCTTTAGTATTGGTCCAACCAATATTATATTGCGGTAGATGGTTTCCTAGTACTCTTTTATGCTCTACTTTAGCTCCTTTCTCTCTCTTACTATTATCTTTGCTGGTCTCTTACACATCTCCCTTCCTTCTCTATATGGGCCTAGGCCCTAATACAGCACCATTCTTCTTCTACTTTTTCTACCTGTTTCTCTAATATGTCTTCCCTACTTTAGGGTTGTTAGTTAGCTCTCCTATAGGGTACCCTAGGGTCCCTCTATAGTTTATTTAGGCGTGACTTAATGTATTTTATAATACTAGAGTTGCGCTCCTTTTATACCCTTTATATTATAGCAGCTTTAATATATAATTATAGGGGGGAGATATTAGCTTCCTTCTTAAGCAGTGCTGTGGCTATTTGCTTATACCCGCCTATTATACTCTAAAGGTAAGCTATTTAGACCTTTTAGAGTAGTTTAAGGAGTGCTTTAGAGGGGCATTTTTTAGTTTCTCCTATAGCCTAAACACTGGATCTATACATCATGGTTAGCCGGACAACTGCTATATATAGTAGGCGTAACCTCTGGAAGCATGGGCCCCACATAGAATTAACAATTCTGGACATTATAATATACTACGCTTGGCCCTTACGGGCCGCTTATAACGTATATACGTTCTACTAAAGCTTACTATCTACCTATATTCTTAGTACCCTTAGGCCTTAAACTAGTTGGCCCCTAAAGCCTTAGATACGGATTATATGCTAAAGATCTGCAGATTGGTTGCATTTTCTTATAAAATGGATTAGCTGGTATTTCTCTAGTAAGAATTGGACTCTATATTGTCTTGCCTATTCTATATAGGTGTTATAGGCTTTCTCTAGTATTCTATAGTTCTCTGCGGCTATTAGCCTATATATAATTAGGTTTATATTATTAATAAAGCCTATCCCCTAGGTCGCCCCTTCCTTAAAGGACTTAAGTAGGTTGCTTATAAAGAAAAGGAAGAGTATAGGCGAGAGGGGTAATTCTTATGGTATTCCTATTGCAACTATAATAAGGGGGCTTTAGTATCTGCTAAAGACTAGCGATGTTTCTTTCTGGCCTATAAACCCTTAAATAAATTATATAATCTATTCTAGGAAGCCCTTTGCCCTAAGGATATATAGGAGGCGCTTATAGGGTATATTGTTATAGGTACCACTAATATCTAGGCTAAGCATTAATACTATAAAGTCCCTTTATATCGCCTATGCAGATTTAATAGTGGCAGCGAGTAACGTAAGTGCTAATAGTGTTAAGCGGTTCTTTCTTGCCCCTATTTAACTTTGTAGTAGTAGGGCGTATTCCTTAGCCGTGTCTACTATGCGGTCCGCTATTACCCTTTTTAGGATCTTGCTAAGGGTGTTTTCTAAGGCAATAGGGCGGTAGCTTCCTGGGATTAAGTAGTCTACTTTGCCTTCTTTTTATAGGATAACCGTCGTTATAGACCTTCCGAGTTATAAGTAGTAGCCTATAGTAAAGTATGCTCTAGCTATATCTGCAAGCTAAGGTGCTATAAGTAGTCTATAGGTCTTTAAGGCCTCATTTGGTATCCCATTTAGTTTTAGTGCTATATTATTTAAAAGGCGGCTAATGGTTCTGGCTATTTCCTCTATTATTATATCGCTGTTAATCTGTAGGTAAGTTACCGGTATTTTACCTGTAATGTTACTAAGGTCTGCTGGAGCTAGTTAGGGGAAGAATCTTTCTATAAGGATCTTTGCCTTTTTATTGTTATTATTAGTGGCCTATAACTCCCCTACTCTTTATAGGGGTGGTAGGTATAGGTCTTCTACTAGGTGCCCTACCCTTTTTTTTTTTTTATACCTATTTTGCTATGGCCTAAAGGCCCTTATTATGGGGGAGGCTTGGGTTAGAAGTATACTTGTTTATAAACTATCTTTAGTTGTTCCTTGCTTCTTTTTTTAGGGTGTTCTTTAACTAGTTTCTTATGTCTTTGTATTATCTCTTGTCTTTAGGGTTATAGCTACTTATATATTTCCTTCTTACTTATTATTGGCTAGCAATAAAAACCACGTATTATATAGACTACGCTTATTATATATAGGGGCCCAGTTATAAGACCGGGTAGTGCTTTTCTAGCCCGTTTTTAATTGCTGCCTAGATCCTTTCTAGTCTTTAGTTAATTTCCTTAGGGGTGGCTAATAAGCCTTACTTATTTAGTATTAGGTGAATTTCTTCTAGGTCTTAAAGTTGTTATTTAACTGTACTAAGGAAGCTATTTATCTTAAGTTTTCTTATTGCGTATCTGTTACTGTTTAGTTGCGCCTTAATATCTAGGTCTAGCTATATTTAGATAGGGATATAGTCTAAGGCAAGTGCCTATTCTTCTTTAGGGTTATACCTTTTAAGTCTCTAGTATAGGCCTTTGTCCATAAATATAAGGCTAATTATACTTCTAGCGGTGCCTTATTGCTATATAATTGCTCTTAGGGGGGTAGCCAGTTTAAGGCCCTAGATGTTTATAGCTCTTAGTAAGCACTCTGCCTATTGTTTAGCAGCAATATAGATACCCCCCTACCGCGGGTAGTGGAGGTTTATATCTTCTAATAGGATAAACTCCGTGCCTTTAGTTTCTAATAAGCTTATTGCTAATATAATATTCTCTATTTATAGGACCCCTTTAACTCTAGGGTTATATATATTAATAATTTATACCAGACCCCTATATATCTGGATTATTATAACTATAATATTTAGGTTAACTGCCTGTTATAACTATAAGGATAGGCTAATAGCCTTGCTAATTATAAAGCATATATATATAGCTACTTTTGGTTTGTATAAGAGCTAGAATCCTTAAGGGCAGTATGTTAATTATATATAGGTATTATAATATGGTTCTTGTATAGCAAGGATATAGTATTTCTCTAGGTCTAGACTATCTAGTAGGGGCCTTACAAGATGGTGGTTTATATTGCTGCAGTTATACTATATAATAGATAGGTGGTGGACCCCTAGTAAGGGTTCTTCGTCTTTCCTTTATTTCTTACTTCTTCTATTTCTACTTTCTCTAGGATTTTTAGAACTTTTGTCTCTTATATTTACGCCCTAGTTACTACTTATTTTATATAGAGCTTTCTATTCCTATATCTTGTGTTCCTACTAGCGCTTCTATATCTAAATCTATTATTATCTCCAGTTTTTCCCCTAATCTTACTGGTTGGCTATATACCCTTTATGGGTTAGCTATAAATATTATATTTACCATATTAAATCTAATTCTTAATTGTCCTAGTCTTAAGCTTACTGTAGCTGTCTATGGGGGCCTTCCTACAGGACGTCCTCTCCCTTATATCCCCTATAACCTTTATATCTCTATTTAGTCTGGTAATATTACACGGCGTTGCTTCTGGCCCATTAAGGCTTAGAATAGCTGGCCTAGCCCCCTAGTGTTAAAGGTAGGGAACGTTAGGAAGGCACCTGCGTCCCCCTAGCTTATTGCCTGTTGTTTCTACTTATATAACCTAGCGTGTAGTTACTCCTGTAGCTGTTAAGCCCTTGCCTTCTATTTCCTATATTTAATACAGTCTTCTCTCTCCCACGCCTTATGTGTGCTTTAGTAGCAGTTTACGCATTTTATTTGGTCTTAATTTAAGTAGTGTCTTATATTGTAGGGGCCTGCACAATGGCCGCAGCACACCTATGCTGCGTATATGGATTGGGTGTATCCCTATTATGCGTAGTAATAGTACCATTCTAGGCATAGTCTATGGTTATAGAGCCTTGTGTTATATATAAGGCCATTTATAATTATTCCTTTTTAGATAAGGAGTTTTTACATTCCTAGTATAAGTATGCTGATAATAAGGGAGCTATGTGTTTAACTAACGTCTCCCTAGCGAGTCTCTAGCGACCCTTATGTCCTCTTATTATTCTTATTATTTGCTTAGTTTGCATTTTCCTATTAAAGCTATTAGATTTAGGTGATTTCAAGTCCTAGTATAAGGTATTCTATTTGTCTTACTATCTCCTATATAATTGCTATATTGTCCGCCTAGCGTCCCTTTACTACGCTAAGGCTTAAGGGAACCACTAGGACTTTAACTAGGTAATCCTTATAGAGTACTTTTATGCCAATACGTTCTTCTAGCCTGTCCCCTACCCTTACAGCTTGTTCCTTTAACTATTAGTCCTTTAGGGTAACTCTAATATCTCCGCTCCTAAGGTGTTAGACTGCAACAGCGTTATAGACCTCTTTATAGATTTCTATAAGGACTTCTATTTCTAACTATCCCCTAAGCCCCTCTGCTTTTTCTATATTTGGTTATATTATAATTATATACCCAGTTGTTATCTTAAGGGGGGTAGGTTCCCTATGCTATAGAAGCGTAGCTATGGCGGCCTAGGTGCGGTTCGCTAGTAAAGGGGGGTTTTATTTATATTTATTTTTATTTAGCTATTAGAGGATTTAATTAAGGGTTTGCTAGAGGGGCGCCTAAGGTTTACTGGACTGGCGGAGCCATTCTACTAGCTGCGTTAGTTTATTATAGCTAACGGTTACTCCCCTACAATTCTGGATAATAGACGCATCTAATAGGCTTTATATTTTGTCAGATACCTTCTTAATGGAGGTATTACTGCTTTGTGGTATGGTATTCGCCCATCTTTATTGTGGAGGGCCATTGCTAGGCGTGGTTCTGGCGGACGCGCGCAAGTACAAACCACCGTCGTTCGACGTGTGCCTTCCCTGCGATGTATATATCTCAGGGGGATTCTCTAGGTGTTTTTAGGGATCTTTTGGTTGGCTTTGGTCTTTTGGGCTAGGTGCAGCAAGAGCTCCTTCTAAATTCGCGTTTAACGTTGGATGTTAGACGTTTTTTAATTCTATTACTCTAGGCACGGGTTCTAATGTTCTATATCTACCGCCTCCACCTCTGTCTTTAGTTCCCTAGTATCTACTAATTTAACCCACAACTTTAACTAATAATCCCTGGCAATTACAAGATCCCCTTACTTTATAACTTAATAACCTTTAAACCCCACCAACTAGACCTACATCCCTACTACAGCCTGTAATGCAACCATTACCTCCTCTATTTTAATTATAAATTAAAGGCATTTTAAAATTGCTTACAGAGCTTATAAAGCTCTATTTAGATTAGGAGAAGAAATTTAGCGGGGAATTCTATAATATTCTTAATTCAAAACTACGTATCTTCTATAACTGTTGCTAGAAGGTCAGACTAGAATCTAATTAATACTATAACGCTTATTCTATTATGCTTAAGGGCCGAGCTAGTACCTTCTACTATAATTATTTAGTAGGAAAAGGATATAATTTTAATTAAATAATATATAAGATAAGATGCCACTTTGAAATAGAAGAGAATAAACAGCAGTATATATTAGAGTGGAGAGAGACTACCTTTCTAAGAATTATTGCTACAAACCCAGGCGTCTCTTGGCTTAATTATCTTTAAAAGCTCTTTAATTAACTTTAGACAATTTAGCATAGTTTATCCAAATTATATTAGGAGGATTTTAGCCTATATAATTAAGTTATTAGCGCATGCCAAGGTATTAAAGAATACAACCTTGCTCTCTTTAATCCTGCAAACACTTATAAAGAAGTATATACTTAATTGAGATCTTCTATTAGCACCACTCTATGTTCTTAAGAGGTATAGTAATTTAATGCCTAACTCTAACCTAATTTAATCAAACCCAACTAACATGACCATAACTAGACTGATTAAATATATAATGGCTAGGGTAGAGGATATAGTAGAAGGTATAACCAGCGTTGACCACAAAGCAATTATAGAGGTCCTTAAAATGATTAGCAAAAGAAGTGCTATATTTATAAGAAGCTAAATTACTAGTTAACTAGGCACCCTCTTAATAGACAAAAGGAGGCATATAATAAGTTTCGCTAGAGCGCATAAAACGTTAGAAACTGAGAGGTTACTATGGCCTACTTTTAAAGCTTCCTAGTTTAATATAAAGGTGAAGAAGATCTTAAGGGTGAGGTTAATGAGGCCGAACAGCTTCTTATAGATATGGAAATTATGGACTACTCTTCTAACTAATACTTTACTGAGTATAGTAAGGTAAATAGCATATAAACCGTTACTGTCCTTAATGACTAATCTACACTCCATTCTGTTATAAAGTTAGATATCTTTAATAAGCTAAAGGAAAGTTCCGTGTTCTCCTTTAACAACAGATACTTAGCGAACATCTTCTATAGTATTATGCCAGATACTGGAGCCGCAGGAGTATCTATAGTAGGAGAACCTTAAGTTTAAGCTCTTTAGCAGCTTAATAGCTCTATTTAGATTAACCAATTAATGGCAGGACAATATATAATTTGTTTTAGAAAGGGCACTATAATCTCTTTTGGCATAATTAGGGTCTAAATACCCTTAGGGTATATTACGTTCCATATTATTCCTGTAAACACCCCGTTTCTATTCTGTATCCAAAATATAGATAAACTAGGCGTTAAGCTTAATAACCTTAAGAATATGCTCGTTTAGGGAGATAATTAGGTGCCCGTTATACACAAGTAGGGTTACCCCTAGTTGCTCCTTAATTAACTAGAAAAGAGCATTGCTTAGAGCTACTTAACTGAGTTAGAGCTACGTTAACTATATTATTATTTTAGCCACCTATTTATTTACTAATTACTTAGGGTTCTTTAGTAAGTAGGTTATAAAGTTAAGGTTAAGGCGATTAAATGCCTTATAAAGTACTGCTATTACTGCTAAATGAACTAGAAGTCCCCTGACTGATTTAAGTTCACCCTTAAAGATAACTACAACTTTAACTTCTGTATTATTATTAATGTTATGTATCTTAGCAGCAAACTAGTACTCTAAGTTATTAACTTCTTAACCTTCTTCTAAGCCGTACGTTTCTTAAAGGATATATCAGCTAGGAACGCATAGGATACTCTTTAATTATACTAGATTAATATCTACCTAGGACCCCCTAATTAAATTACTTATAATATAGGAAAGAACTTCTTATCCATAGAGTTTTAATAATAGGTAAAGGTAATGGTAATTAAGGTTAAGGAAGTCCCTATTAAGGCATATAATAGTATTGGAAAAGTAGAATGATATTATACGCCATTATACCGCGCATATAAGATTATTTCTTTAGAGCTAGAGGGCACTAGTAAAGAGCTTATCTTATAGATGGCTGTTAAGGCTGTTAACAACTCCGCTGGCCTAGATGGGCTTGTACCTATATTACTAGTCTTTGGCGCCTACCCTTAAATAACTAATAATTCCCTACTATCTCCCTCCATTATATAATAAGCTGAGGCTATTTGCAAGGTAATAAAGGAAGTGCGACATCTCTACGCCACGCGCTAGGTTAATAATGCATTAGGAATAAGAAATAGCCTAAACACCTTAACTACGCTTAATCTACTACTCCAATCTAAGGTATGTGTATAGTATGAAAAGGGAGAATAGTTAGGCCTATACAAACTTATTGTGATTAATAGTTAAACTTGCACTATTTAGATGCCTTATGGACCTACTTAATTCCGTTTAACTGTTATTAAGCCCTATTATAAAGATGATAGTTCTAAGCCTTTATAGGATGCCCTAGAATATGCCCTAGAGGAGAATTATAATTAATGTGCTATAGAAGGCAACTATGATTCTAATACAGTTGTAGTAGATATGCCGTAACTATAACGGGGTAAAGGTTGCCTAAAGGGATTATAAAACCGCTAATATCTTATTAATTTTAAAGAGCAATTTGTTACTGCTATTAAGAGTAGAGTTAAGTTATTAATGGCCTTTATAACAACTAAAGAGAAGGCTGACTTTAAGCTTATAAAATAGCTTTAAAAGGAAAGTTATATTATAACTCTAAAAGCTCTATTCTAAGTATCTAATAAGCAGGAGATTAATAGTTTTATTACAAGAGGAGTCTTTAGATTTAAGAAGTATAACCCTACTAAGTTTAATGGAGTTCGCATCTTTAAGTTAAAAATGGTTAATAAGATTAAGGGCAAAGCTACTAATGTCCCATTTAAGAAATTAAGGCTTATTATCTAAGGTTATAACAATAATGGTAAGGAGGTAACCCTTATGTAATCTCCTATAATTTAACAAGCTAGTTAGCAAGTTATTATTGCGCTAGCTCTCTCCTTAATAAAGAATAGAATAGCGGTCTATTTATAAGATATTACTTAGGCCTATACCTAATTAGAAATGTACCTTTAGCACTTAATATTAGCATATCTTCTAGAGTAAATTCGCCACTAATATCCCAAAGATATAATTATGGTTATGCTTAAGCCATTATATGGAATTGCAGAGGTAGGAACTTATTAGTAGGCTACCTATAGCAAGCACTATAAAGAAAAGCTTTTAATAACTACCTCTATATTTAATCCCTACTTCCTTATTATAACTACAGAAACTCTATTTGGAATTATTAGTATGCAAACTAATAATATAATTATCTTAGGAGACGACTAATTCTTAGCTCTTAAAGAAGATAAGCTAGTAAAGGTAAACCTTATAGCAAAGCTAAAGGAAAAGCTTAATTTAATAACACTATTACTTTTTAATGGATGCATCCTCTCCCTAAATAAGGACTTTATTGCTTTACGCTAGAAGGGTTAAGGCAAGAATATTAACGTTATTAATATTAATTCTCTAAAGTAAGGATATATAGAGCAACGTGTTTATGGAGCTTATATTGCTTTTATCTATTAACCTAAGGCTTCCTTTAATCTCTCTATTGCCACTTAACACTAGGAACTAACTAAGGATAATGCTTATGCCCTAAATAAGCGTTTTTCCTGACAAATGAACCACCTTAATTGGGGATTACTCTATATGCCTATTAATTTTCCTACCGCTAAGCTCTTTGTATTTATTAATGGATTATTTATAAATAATAAAGATTTTAGCTCCTAACTAGAATATAAGATTATTATTATAAATAAATCTACTAGAGAGAATGACTTTATAATCTATAGTAATTTTATCTATTGGAGCTTAACCAAGAGTAAGTATGTTATTTAAAGCGTTCTTGCGTTAGAGATATATGGAATAGTTAGCGGAGTTAATATAGTAATTGCAATTAGAACTACCCTAAAGATAATTATAGATTAACTCAAACTTCCTATTATCCCTATAATTGTGTGCACCAACTTATATTCCCTTTATAAGTGTTTAGTTAAGCTTGGTACTATAAAGGAGAAGCGCCTTATAATTAATCTTATAGCACTTTAGCAGTCCTATAAGTATTAAGAACTCTTTAAGATTTAATAGATTAATAGCCAAGATAATCTAGTAGATGTAATAACAAAGGTAAACCCAAACAAGGCACTAGAGACGTTTGTTAATATAAATACTCTATATATATAAGTTAAAGGTTAGGTTAAGAGGGAGTAGGAGATATGGTAATTTGAGGATTTCCTAGCAAGAGAGTATTACGTTATAATGGTGCTGGAGCGCGTTACTTGCTACATTGCCGTTTCTTAGGCAATTTGCTATTTCTAGGCAATTTGCTATTTCTAAAGGCAATTTGCCATTTTTAAAGATAATTTGCCGTTCCTAGGCAATTTGCCGTTCTTAAAGGCAATTTACCGTTTCTAAAGACAATTTACCATTTCTAGGGGCAATTTGCCCTTTTCTAGACAGTCTGCCAAATTCTGCCGTATTCTACTGGCACTACTTATAGAGCTAACTAATTAGGATTTTCCATCCCCGGGATGGAAAATCGCTACTGGCTCGCTTACTACTAGCGCCTTGGCAGCCCCCTTATCTTCACATTAACCCCTAACGCCCTTCTTCTTTTCCTTAGCTTAGTATCTTTATATAGTAGTAATCTATAAGTGTATATAGGTGGTAACTATAAAAGAAGAGTTGCTAGTGTTGGGAATAAGACAAGTAGTTGTTATATAAGGCAAGTTGCCGTTATGTATTGCCGCGGTATTAGCATGGTAAGGAACCTTAAGTTCCTTACCCTTCCTTAAGAATTAATAATAATAAGTATATTAACCAACATCACTGTAACCTACTCGAGTAGTCGTTATTGGTGAGTCACCCTGTATGACCAACAATAACAACTATAAGCGAATTAAAAATTAATATTATCCTTTACTAGCTATCTAATTAGTTTCTATGGTTCTTTATTATCTAAGACACTACTAAAACCAATAAAGTATAGTAGTATATTAACCTATCTAAGAAGAAAGGCAACCTTTTAAAGCTAAAACCACTAAATCGACCTATACCCGTGGACGTGCTTCCTACTACTACCTTAGTAGCTTAGCTAGACCTAAACCAACTCTTTATATACAATTAAATCTACGCTAAATATAAGGATAATCTTCACATACACTAGAAGCGAGAATAGGCTATTAGCGATATTAGTAACTATATCATTTAATTAATATCTATAGCCTACCTTTTACTTATTAATGGCCTCGACACAGTATACAAACGGCTTTAGGCACTTAAGACTACACTAGCTCCTACTACCTTAGGTTAAAAATACGACGTTCTTAATTAATACACGGCTTTTAAAGCCTATAATTAAAATCAGAGTATTAATAAATGGTTAAACAACTAGCGGAATATTTATAAGCTTATAGAATAATTAGAGCTACTAGATATCTAAGGATTTAGGCCATATTACAATTTTATACGAGCTATTAAACCTATCTTTTCTAGTTTTGCAGAAGCACTAAAAGTAGATCTTATTCGCAAAGAACAGAAGGACGAAGACGCCCCATCCATTATTAATTTAATTGAGGAATTTAAGGAGCACTACCGTATGCAGCAATAAGCATCTTCTACTACTACTGCCAATTACTCTACATTCGCGACCCTTTAAAACAATTCCAATTTAGATTCTAACGGAAATTTCAATTTCTATAGTAATTTAAATTTAAATTTAAGGTGGCATAAGGAATGCATATACGGCCTTAAATATTAATATAACAACTACTACTATATTGTAGAGTAGAAGCGACCTTAAGGATAGAAACCAAACCTAGACATTTAAAAGAAAATAAAGAAAATGATTTTATTTAGGCCTTAGGTTAAACGTATAGTTAATTATATTTAAAAAGAAGAACTAAAAACAAAGAAAACAGAATCTATAATTAATTTTAATTTTAAAATAACACTAGCTCTTAATAATACCAACCTATAGTGCTGCTAAGTACCGCTTAAAGTTAAATATAAAGTTTGTGTCACGGCACTGACCTGACGCGTTGTTATGGCTACGCGTATGCATGAGCACGGACCTGACCCCTAAGCAACACGTATATATACCTACCTCGTCTCCTGTACATAGATCCTCACACGACATCGTTTGTTAATAATATACAGTCACAGTTACCTTGTTAACCCTCTGCACGTACTGTAACAGTATGTCGTGTCATCTCTTACGCTCCTAGTAGGGCTTGTTTCCACCTCCGTTCCAAAGCTTTGTTTCTAAAGCTACGACCCTACCCCAGGCGGGATTCTTATCCTCGCACTCTACAACAATGCCAACCCAGTAAAATCTCTGCACGTTAAATTAATTCGAGCCAATATTCTCCGTCTCCGTCTTTGTCTCCGTCTCCGAGTCTGTTTCTAGCCATGCTACTGCTTCACGTCCCGAGTTCTTAGGCCGGCTGCAGGGAGTTTACCCTGCGGGCTATGTTCCTCGTGTCCTAATTACAGTGTAAGCCTATAGGTTACCGATCTCTCCGTCTTATATAATAGGCCCTAGAGTTCTCCGTTTTTAGCTATGCTTCTACTTCATGTCCCGAGTTTCCTAGGCCGGCTGCAGGGAGTGTACCCTGCGGGCTACATTCCTCGTGTCTTGATTACAGTATAAGACTATAGGTTGCCGATCTCTTCCCTCTATATCTCCATCTTAGTCTACCCTCGCCTCGTATTTTAGTTAAAGATCTATACTACCTCGAGTTCACCGCAATAAGAATCTACGTCTTAACCTTAATCTCTGTACTCCAAGCCTTTTAAGTCTATACCTTAACCTTAATCTCCGCAACCCCGAGCCATTTAAGAGTCAATATCCGCAATACGCCCCGTGGTTACATTTTTTTTCTTCGTCTCCTCCGTTTTCTATATTAGTTTCGCTCCTTCGCCTCAGCTTTATATTATATCTAGCACTTAAGACGAGTGCTAGCGGAGAGCGATATAGTAGGGATATAGGTAGGAGGGTCTGAGGACTGTAAGGACAAGGACCTTTAAGGACTAGAAGGACAAGGACCGTAAGGACTAGAAGGCCAAGGATATATATGTCTGTTTTTTTTTACTTCTGTGTTTTTACTGCCGTCACTTGGCTCACAGGAGCTCGCCTTAGGAAGGGGGATGTACTATTACGGCACTAACCTGACGCGTTGTTATGGCTACGCGTATGCATAAGCACGGACCTGACCCCTGAGCAACACGTATATATACCTGCCTCGTCTCCTGTACATAGATCCTCACACGACATCGTTTGTCAATGATACACAGTCACAGTTACCTCGTTGACCCTCTGCACGTACTGTGACAGTTTGCTTATTAGTAAAGCATATAAATAGATCTACCTTAATTATAGATTAAATAACTACCCCAAGTATAGATTAAAACATCTACCTTAACTACAGCTTAAATAACTACCTTAACTATAGATTAAAAAGATCTACCTTAATTATAGATTAAATAACTACCTCGAGTATAGATTAAATAACTACCTTAAATGTAGATTAAAATACTATACCTAAATCAAACAATTCAGCAGAACCTCCTATAAAGGATACTGAATATTTACCAACTCCCTATAAAATGGCATCTCTAGATCTACTAAGATTAAATACTATACTATAAGGACTTTAAGATAATATCTTAAATATAATTAAAGCAATCCATATCTAGCCTATATTGGCACCAGTTAAGCCTATATTTACACCAGTTATAATAACCGCAACATTACTAGAAGCCCTATAAGCAACACAGCTAACGGCCTTACTATTACCCTACCCTATACCACTTCTAAATTGTATTTAAATTTCCCATTTCTAGTACAGTTTTTGCCTTTATTTATTTTCTATAGCTTTAACTACACTGTCAAATCTAGGGGGGTATATAACTGACTATGGTACCCTACTAAACTACCACTGTTTTACCTACGTATTATTACGGCGCTGGTGGAAAACGGTAGATTGTAGTAGTGGATTGTGGCGGACAATCGCAGACAGTTTCTTACTGTTTTAGATAGTCGCAGTCACGTAACCAGACGATCGTATAAAACCTTAAGCGGCGCTACCCTTCTTCTCTTTTCCTTTCTCTAGCTTTGGATCCTCGTTTATAGACAATCCAATTGTATAGGCTTACGCAACCCTCTTACCGTGCTTATACCTTAATTAACTAAGTCGCTAACATTATCTAAAGCTTATACTACTCTTTCTTCCTAAAAAAAACTTAAATATATCTATAAGGACATAGAATAGGACCCTAAGGACATTACTAGGACTATAAGGACATAACAGACCCCTAAGAACCAAAGAAACCCAAATAAAACGCGAAACCTAAGAATAGGACATGCATAGACCAGAACCCCTAGAAAAATAAACAAATACTAGAAATTACCTAATACCCCTACCACTATGCCAAAAAACACAGCAGCTAGTAAAGCCGCTGTAGGACCTATAAATACCTCTAATAGTAAAATAGTTGCCATTTTAACCCCCTAGGAAGAGCTTATAGCAGCTAATGCCGAAATTAAATAGCTTTAAGAGCTGCTTAAAACTAGAGACACCCCTATACCTAGTAAGGAGTTATTAAATACCCAGAGACTTGCTACGGTCCTTAAGGCCCTAGTATAATGCATAGTATTAGTATTATTACGGTCCGCAAAGGTTATAGACCCCCTATTACTTACAGACGGAACTAACCCTATATTTAATAATTAGAAGCTTTAACTATAAGATAAGCTTAAAGTTAATATAGACCACTTCCCTACTACTTAAGTTAAGATGGCCTATATCTTCGGCTGTACCGGCGGGGATGTATAGATATATTTACGTCTGCAATACGCCTAGGACTTAGCAGACCCTTTTCTCTTTAGAGAAGAGATAATTAACCACCTATCTTCTATTTATAAGGACCCCTTTAAGGTATAGAACGCCTACCTTAACTATAAAGGCCTAAACATAAGAACAACGGAGACCTTTTCAGCCTTTTAGACCCGTTTTTTACACCTAGCCAGCCAGGCCTAAATCCCCTAGAAAGATCTGCTACTAGACCTGTTTAATAAGCTCACCTTAGACCTATAGCAAGCTATACTGCTAGTATTTACTACTATATAGACGCTAAAGGAACTAATAGACTAGTACTTAGCTATTAATTAAGGCCTCTATTAAATTAAGGCATATACTAAGCGGTATAAAGCTAGGAACCCTCTAAACCAGACTATAAGCAATTTAAGAATAGCTAATAGTGCCCTAGTATAGGCCGTAACTCCTATAACACTAACTGTTCAGCCCGCTATTAATTTAGTAGCTAGTTATATAGCTAGTCCTACCATAGGCCTAGTATAGACTTAGCCTATATATAGCAACCCCTATAGGCAAGCCCTTAGTAATTAAAGAGCTTACTTTTTATATAGCTAAAAAGACCACTTTATAAAGAACTGCCTAATAGCAGTAAAGATAAATAAGGTCCTATTAATTTAAGAGGATAGCATAGAGCTAGAAAAAGAGAAATCTTAAAGGAAGACTCCTCTCTAGGGTTAAAAGGGATTAATATATTATATATTAATCTGGGTTGGCTAATTAGTGAAAGAAGCTATACTATCCCTTATATTTTATTCTGTAATAGATATTAAGTTTTAACCTCTGCTTTAGCTAACTTAGGAGTAAATACCTTTACTTTAATTAATATAAAGTGCACTATAAAACTGGCTAACTTTTTAAATGCGCCTTTAGAAGAACTGCCTAAGCCAATTTCTATTTATGGGTATAATAGATAGGTAGGACCACCTATTACAACTATCTTATAAATCTATCTCCATATTAATGGACAAAGGTAGTATAATATCCCCTTTCTTATTATAGACCTTAGAAGCCATAATATAATCTTAAAAAGAAAATAGCTAGCCTATTTGGGCTTATAGCTTAATATATAGAACTAACAGCTTATCTGGCCTAAAACCCTACCCCTAACACCTTCTTTTATAAAGGAAATTAGCATTATAATAGAAAACCTTATGCGGCTATAGGTAAACACTGTTTACTAGGCTAATGCTATATATAGGGACTAGGCCTTTAAGAAAGATATATAGCTAAATCCGCAATAGGTCTATATACTATGCCGCCCCTAGACTACTAATATTGCGCTGCTAGCACTAGACACCTAGGAAGTTAGTAGTAAGCTAGCTAGCTTAGGTCCTATATAGCTATAAAGAACAGTAAGGGATATTAGACACCATACTAAGCGTATAGACTGGAAAAATAACTTATAGAAGATGGAATAGAAGCTAAGGAGGGTTATAAGCCCCTAACCACAAAATATAGTCTATAAAACACCCATAAAAAAACCTACGAACCTCCTACTAGTTAATATCTGCTATTTTAGCGCCGTAGGGTTCTACCAGAACTTAAAACGGCCTAATACTATTGCCTTTATAACTAGCTTATATAAAATTAACCGGATAATTAAAGACAAGGAAGCCCTAGCCTATAACCAGCTTAGTAGAGAAAGTAAGCTTATAGATAAGGAGCTAGTAGAACAGAAACTACTCCGCCAATACTAGGAATTTAAGGACGTATTATCTAAGGCAGTATCTAATATACTCCCACCTTACTAACTATATAACCATAAGATTAAGATTAAGCTGGATAAAGAAAACACCTTTAGCTATAGCCCCCTCCGCTAGTAATCTACTAATAAGTTATAGGCCACTAAGTAGTATTTTATTAACAACCTTAATAAGGGCTTTATTAAGCCTAGCTAAGTCCCCTTTATCTTACTAATTCTCTTTATAAAAAAGCCTAACGGTGGACTCTGTTTCTATATTAACTACTATAAACTAAACTATATTACCCGCAAAGACTAATACCTGCTACCTTTACTTAAAGAAACACTAGCCCGTATAAGTAAGGCTAAGATTTCTATAAAGCTTAATATCCGCTGGGCCTTTTTTACTAGATTAGAATAGACCCTAGATCTAAGGATCTTACTATATTTTGGACCCGCTATAGATTATATAAATATAAAGTACTACCTTTTAGGCTAACTAACGGACCAGCTATATACCAGCGGTATATAAATAACGTACTTTTTAACTACTTTAATAACTTCTACACAGCCTACCTAGATAATATTGTAATTTACTCTAAGGATGAACTGGAATATAAGGGACACGTCTATAAAGTCCTATAATAGCTCCGCGAAGCCAGTCTCCAAGCTAATATTAGAAAATTAGAGTTTAGTATTAAACGTATAAAGTACCTAGGATTTATTATTAGTATAAATAGAATTAAAGCAGACCTAGAAAAAATGGCTATAATTAATTAATGGGAACCTATGAGGGGACTTTGTAGATAGGGGGCTATAAGGACATGATTATGGAATAGGATAGATTGGTAAGAGAGATAAATCCTTAAGGAGGTAAGGCCTCTGGGATTGTGGAGACTATATACTATAGGCACGTGCCTCTAGTATATAACCGGCGACTAGCTAAGGGGCGTTTAGAGGTTGTCCTAAGGGTAACCTAAGGTGTCCGTAATAATATCCCTTATATTGCCTCCCCCCTTCTTGCAGTTGGCCCCTAATTGCTATTACCTTGTAGTAGGGAGATTATAAGGGCTCATCCTAGAAGGGGTTTGGAGAGATATTAGAGAGATATTAGTATGCTGCTGTATATTATCTATCTATCTAACCCCTACTTTAAACTCCTGAAAACCTTAATAAGGAAAAAATATAACTAGAGAAAAGATATAAGGATTACTAGGAGACCTATTAGGAGCCTACTGGAAATATACTGGTAACTACCTAGGCTAACCTAAGGATTTTTATGCAACTCTACTTCTATGCCTTTATGCTAGTCTGCAATTAATCGCGAGTATTATAGGCAATTTGGTGTTCCTAATATGGTTCTATAGAACCTTTTAGTATAGGATTTAACATATAGAGCCTTGGCTTGCCATCATCTTTAACTTTTAAGATATTGATCTATAATCCTTTCTTATTAGTCCTGTGCTATATATTTAGTGTAGCTCTACTGCCCAGTAAATAGGAGGGATACTTTATAATAGCGCCTCTAGCTATTATGCGATTGTTAAGAATGTTTATAACGTTGTTCTTTAATACTATAGTATCCACAGACTCCGCCTAGAACGATGCTACCGCTGCGCACAATGGGGACACACCCAATCCACATGCGCAGCACAGGTGTGCTGCGGCCACTGTGCAGGCCCCCACGATATAAGACACTACTCAAATCAAGACCAAACAAAATGCGTAAACTGCCACCGAAGCACATATAAGGCGTGGGAGAGAGAAGACTGTATTAAATACAGGAGATGGAAGATAAGGGCTTAATAGCTACGGGAACAACTGCACGCTAAGTTATATAAATAGAAATAACAGGCAGTGAGCCAAGGGGACGCAGGCGCCTTCCTAGCCTTCCCTACCTTTAACACTGGGGGGCTAGGCCAGCCATCCCAAGCCTTAACCGGCTAGAAGCGACGCCGCGCGATATTACCAGACCGAATAGGGATATAAGGGTTATAGGGAACACAAGGGAGAGGACGCCCTGTAGAAAGACCCCTATAGACAGTAATAGTAAGCTTAAGACTAGGATAATTAAGAATTAGACTTAACGCAGTAAATATAACATTTGCAGCCAACCTATAAAGGGTATATAGCCAACCAGTAAAAATAGGGGAAGAACTAGAGATAATAACAGATTTAGATATAAAAGCGCTAGTAGGAATATAAAATATAGAAATAAAAAGCTCTATATAAAATAAGTAGTAACTAGGGTGTAAATATAAGAGATAGAAGTTCTAAATATTTTAGAGAAAGTGGAAATAGAAGAAGTAAGGAATAAAGGAGAGATAAAGAACCCCCGCTAGGGGTCCGCTACCTATCTATTATATAGTATAACTGCGGTAATATAAACCACCATCTTATAAGGCCCCTACTAGACAGTCTAGACCTAGAGAAATACTATATCCTTACTATACAAGAGCTGTATTATAATACCTATATATAATTAATATACTGCCCCTAAGGATTCCAGCTCCTATATAAACTAAAAGCGGCTATATATATATGCTTTATAATTAGTAAGGCTATTAGCCCGTCCTTATAGTTATAGCAGGCAGTTAACCTAGATATTATAGTTATAACAATCCAGATATATAGGGGACTGGTATAAATTATTAATATATATAACCCTAGGGTTAAAGGGGTCCTATAAATAGAGAATATTATATTAGTAATAAGCTTACTAGAAACTAAAGGTATAGAGTTTATCCTATTAGGAGATATAAACCTCCACTACCCGTGGTAGGGGGGTATCCATATTACTGCTAAATAATAGGCGGAGTGCCTACTAAAAGCTATAGATATCTGGGGCCTTAAGCTAGCCACCCCCCTAAGAGTAATTATATGGCAATAAGGCGCCGCCAGAAGTACAATTAACCTTATATTTATGGACGAAGGCCTATACTAGAGACTTAAAAGGTATAACCCTAAAGAAGAACAGGCACTTACTTTAGACTATATCCCCATCTAGATATAGCTAGATCTGGATATTAAGGCACAACCAAATATTAAAAGATATGCAATAAAGAAGCTTAAGGCAGATAGCTTCCTTAGTTTAGTTAAACAATAACTTTAAGACCTAAAAGAAATCCACCCAATACCAAATAAGCAAGACTTAGTAGCTACCCCTAAGGAAATTAACCAAAGACTAGAAAGAATCCAGGCAGCAATTAAAAATAGGCTGGAAGAGCATTACCCGGTCTTAAAACTAGGCCCCTACGCACAATATATATAGTCCGCATAATATGCGGTTCTTATTACCAGCTAATAATAAGCAAGAAGGAAATATATAAGTAGCCACAACCCTAAAGACAAGAGACGCTATAAAGACATAAGAAACCAGTTAAAGAATACCCTAAAAAAAGAAGCAAGGAATAACTGGAGACGGTTTATAAATAAGTACACTACTAACCTAAGCCTCCCCTATAATAAGGGCCTTTGGGCTATAGCAAAATAGGTAAAGAAAAAGGTAGGGCGTTTAGTAGAAGACCTATATCTACCGCCCCTACAAAAAGTAGGGGAGTTATAGGCCACCAACAATAATAATAAGAAGGCATAGATCCTTATAGAAAGGTTCTTCCCCTAACCAGCTCTAGTAGACCTTAGTAATATTACAGGTAAAGCACTAGTAACTTGCCTGTGGGTTAACAGCGATATAATAATAGAGGAAATAGCCAGAACTATTAGCCGCCTTTTAAATAATATAGTACTAAAACTAGATGGGATTCTAAATAAGGCCTTAAAGACCTATAGACCACTTATAGCACCTTAGCTTGCAGATATAGCCAGAGTATGCTTTACTATAGGCTACTACCCACAACTCAGAAGATCTATAACGACGTTTATTCTATAAAAAGAAGGTAAAGCAGATTACTTAATCCTAGAAAGCTACCACCCTATTGCCTTAAAAAACACCCTTAGTAAGATCTTAGAAAGGGTAATAGCGGACTATATAGCAGATATGGCTAAGGAATATGCCCTACTACTATAAAGCCAAATAGGGGCAAGAAAGAACCGCTTAACACTATTAGTACTTACGCTACTTGCTACCACTATTAAATCTACATAGGCGATGCGAAGGGACTTTGTAGTATTAATGCTTAGCCTAGATATTAGTGGTGCCTATAATAATATACCCTATAAGCGCCTTCTATATATCCTTAGGGAAAAGGGCTTCCTAGAATGGATTATATAATTTATTTAAGGATTTATAGGCCAGAAAGAAATATTACTAGTCTTTAGCGGGTACTAGAGCCCCCCTATTATAGTTATAATAGGAATACCACAAGGATCATCCCTCTTGCCTATACTCTTCCTTTTCTTTATAAGTAACCTACTTAACTCCTTTAAGGAAGGGGCGACCTAGGGGATAGGCTTTATTAATAACATAAACCTAATTATATATAGGCCAACAGTCACAGAGAATTGTAGAACACTAGAGAAAGCCTATAATACCTATATAGAATGGGCAAGACAATATAGAGTCTAATTCTCATCAGAGAAATACCAGCTAATTTATTTTATAAGAAAACGTAACTAATCTGCAGATCTCTAGTATATAATTTATATTTAAGGCTTTAGGGGTTAACTAGTTTAAGACCTAAGGGTATTAGGAGTATAGGTAGATAGTAAGCTCTAGTAGAGCGTATATGCGTTATAAGCGGCCCATAAGGGCTAAGCTTAGTATATTACAATATCTAGGATTGCTAATTCTATATAGGGTCCATGCTTCTAGAGGTTACGCCTACTATATATAGCAGTTGTCCGGCCAACCATAATATACAGATCCAGTATTTAGGCAATAGGAGAAACCAAGAAAGGCCCCCCTAAATTACTCTTTAAACCACTCTAAAAGGTCTAAATAGCCTGCCTCTAAAGCATAATAGGCGGGTATAAGCAAACGGCTATAGCACTGCTTAAGAAGGAAGCTAATATCCCCTCCCTATAATTATATATTAAAGCTGCTGCAATATAAAGGGTGCAAAAGGAGCATAACTCTAATATTATAAAGTATATTAAGACACGCCTAAATAAACTATGGAGGGACCCTAGGGTGCCCTAGAGAAGAGCAAACCAAATACCCTAAAGTAGGGAAGAGATATTAGAGAAATAGGTAGAGAAAGCAGAAGAAGAATAGTGCCGCGTTAGGGCCCAGGCCTATATAGAGGAGGAAGGGAGATGCGTAAGAGGCTAGTAAAGATAATAGTAAGAGAGAGAAAGGAGCTAAAGTAAAGTATAGGGGAGTACTGGGAAACCATCTACTACAATATAATACTAGTTAGACTAATACTAGAGAGGTGTATAGGAGTTAAAGGTACAGAGGCTAACCTAGGCAAGAGAAACCCAAGCCGTAGTATAGTTAATGCTATAGGGGGTAAATACCCAAGGGCTCTAAAAAGGCCTAATAAAGGTAGAAAACATAATGGCAATACTCTTAAGAATAGGAATAATAGGACTAAAAGATTGGCTCTACTGGGTAGGTATCCTAGTAGGTAGCCCAGGATGTAAATGTGGCTGGCCAAGACAGACACTAAAATATATAATACTGTTATACCCCTTATGCACCAGCCAAGAAGCAATGCTCTTAGCAGCTAGCACAGAGAACTATAATATACTACTCTTAATATAAAAAGGTCTTAAAGCGGTTACCTAGTATCTTATTAGCCAAAATGTATTAGACTAGTTCTGGGTTGCAAAGGAAATAGTAATAGAAGGTAAAGGGGCAAGTAGCAGGCGTCCCCTAATGACTCTACAGTAGTAGAGTAAATTTTGCGATACTAGCGCGTCCGTAGGCTTGTTATGGCAGCAGTAGTTCCTAAGGAGGTCAAAAAGTAAGGTAGTAGAGTACCACTGGTGACTTATAGGCGCTAAGCAGGCGAGTCCCAAAAGGCAGGGAGATATATCACGGGTTTTTCTCAAGTTAAGTCTTTCTTAAGTTAAGTTTTCTCCCCATATGTAAATAAGGAGTAGTCCGCGTGGGCCCAATAGGGATCCGAATCGGACGTTAAGCAATGAATTATTATTAATACTATAGTATTGTTTAGGTATAATTTAACCTATATACGTCTATAATTGATGTTTTAATTACCTTTTCCGGCCGCGTAATTGGTTTTTATAAGGAAGTAATTGGCTAAATAGCTTATACGCGTGTTTCCTTCCTTCTAAAGTACGCTATTATAACGGAGTTATATTAGTAAGGTTGCGGCTATTTACTGGAAGGGTATTAGAAGGTGAAGTATAGAGATACCTTACTTATTAAGCTGCTCCTTTTTCTTAACACCTTACTTTCTATTATTAACCTTTATCTAATTTTTGGACGTATCTTTGATATATTATTAAGATTTTCTTTTTTTTCCATTATTAATTTAATATGCCTCTTTACTCTCCTGCTAACTGCTTTTTTAAGCTAATTTTATAGTGTATTCTGGCCCTGCTGCTATATATAGAACCCCAACCTCCACTAACCCGTAACTAGTACTGGTCCTACCTAAATGACTTTATATATACGTCCTTAAAAGACCAGAAGTCTAATAAAAAGATTCCGGATGCTTATAATAAGACCCACTATATAAGGTCCAACACCTTTAGTTCTTATAATTAATGCATGCGTACTAAGAGCGGCAGTTGCATTAAGGTAAGCTTTTCTATCCTTAATAGGTTTCTATTGCTAACTTTAGGCTTTAATATAGCCTAGGCCTAAGTGGCGACGATCTTTTAATATTCTTAACTACTATATTACCTAGGCTCTCTCTTATTCTAGCGCTAATACTAAATATCTGGGTTGAATTTAAGACTATGCTACAGCTATCTATACTGCCTATAATTCCTAGCAAGCTAGCTAGTAATACCTAATAAGGGAGTAAGGTTAGTATACTAAGAATAGGGTAAAGGATAGGGGTAATAAGAAGAAGGTTATTGTCTACTATAAGAAGGAGTTTGCGTATATGTGTTAAGTTTTAAAAGAGTATAATATAATGCGGTATTAGGTAGGTTACCCTTTGGGTACCTAGCGGATAGGTAACTAATAATTACTGTAGTAAGTTCTTAGTGGTTCTGGTCTTTACTAGCTAGTTAACGTCTTTGTTTATTCTGGGCTTAAGCGTGTCTTTATTAACTATAAGCTTACGCCTTAAGAACTTTATTAGTACTGGTTTAGGCCTAATATTAGTGTTAAGTGTTTAAGGATCTCTGCTTTATCTATACCTTATTAGCCTACCCCTGTTTTTATACCTACCTATACTTCTACTAAGGGATTTAGATCTAGATCTTATTCCTGTTAGCTATTACTTGGTAGGCTAATGGATACTAATCCTGCACCTGGGGATAAGGCATGGTGGCTTTTAATTTAGGCATTTAGGATTAATTTTTATATATAGTAGTAATTGGGAAGGCCTTATAAGGTATTTAGGAAGGTATAGGAACACTATTCCTAATATAGACTAATAAATAAGAATGCAATTCTAGTAAAATACCCTATTAATTCTATGCTATATATATAAAAAGGTTAAGGACCTGTCCTGCCTTAGGCTATAGCCCTAATTAATCCTTATGGTTTCTAGAGCCTGTCCGTTCTATATCTAATTTAATCTATTTACTTTTTAGGGCCTCTCTTAGCCTACTATAAGCTTTCTTTATAGGTTATAATAATACCATAGTATTAGAGCGCTTTCTGTGATTTGTAGATTATGGGCCTTGGTCCTAATATTCTTTTAAAATATCTTTGTAATAATTAAGGTGATCCTCTGGTTCCTATATAGAGTCCTTAATAGGCTAGCCTAGCTATTTAACTTTATATTAAAGCTTGTTCTTAACAGGCTTATGGCATAGTATAGCTTTAACCTTATACCGCTCGCCTACCACTTTAGGATGTTTAATTGGGCCTAGACGAAAGTTCTTTTCCGGCGGTGGTCTATACTATAGCTCTAGTAGATTTATATAAAATACTAGATGTATATAGGCCATAAAATGGGGGTAGCTGGAGATGGTAGGCTAGCTTGCTAATTTGTTCTTTAACTTAAAAGGGACCTAGGTATCTTATATTAAGCTTCTTTAATAGTTAACAGGTCTTGATATTTGTTAAATATAATAGGACCTTATTGCCTACTCTAAAATACTTATTTTAGTATTTATGGTTATACCAGAGTCTTTGCTGCTCTTAGGCATCTTATAGGCTCTACTTTATATGCTTCTATTACTCCTTCTATTCCTAGAGGTATCCTTATACTCTCTAGTGGATATCCTTAGACTTCCTAGTAGGATCCTATAATTGGTTATACGGCCTTAGCCAGTGATTACTAGGTATACTATTAAACCTAAATAGTTAGACGCCGTAGGCAATTTAAATTGGTGTATACTTATATAATGCGTATTACTTTAAATTGTAAGCGTACTCCGTATATAGAAGTAGCTTATACTAATTGTCTTACTAGTAGTTTAAATATATCCGTAAGTAAGACTCTAGTTCCTAGTTCTGGCATTCTATTTACCCGTTTATTTATAAATAAAAAGCTATACTATAATAGTGGTTTATTTTTAAATAAAAGTATAGATCTGACTAGTACTGGCTTATAAAGACGCTGCCCCTATTGGTAATAATAGAGTGCAGCTAATCTACTTTAAGAAAGTATTTCTCCTTAATTAGGCTGGTAAGCGCTTGTATATTAATTGTCTTGTTAATAGGAAGGTATTAGACGTACTTTAAAAACCTATTAATAAGTACTAGGACTGAATTATATATTTATCCTTGCCCATCTTTTAAGGGTGGGAGATCTGTAATAAGTCTATAGTATAATATTGCCATAGCTTACTGGTAGGGGGAACTGATTTAAGTAAACCCCATGGCTTGTGCCTTTGGATTTTGTATACTTAATACTTCTTATAGTAGCTAATATACTCCTTTGCTTCCTGTTTAAGCTTTAGCCAGTAGTATTTATATTAAAGTAATTCCACTGTTTTGGCTTAACCATAGCGGCCGCCTAAAGGATTATTGTAATTCCTTATAAGGATCTTCTGTTATAGATTTGCTTCTTATAGTACCTAAACCTTACTATATCTACGCAGTAGGCCCATTGGGTCTAGTTCCTAATAGTAACGCCTAGCAGCTTCCTTTCTGTTATGTTTCCAGTCTACTTCTATATTAAAGATAGTATAGGAGGCGTCCCTCTACTATACCTTATAGATGAGATCCGTTAACCTTTTAGATAGTTCCCAGGTAAAAGCTATTTCGCCTTATACTGCTCCAAGTATAAGACTAGATAGTACTATAGATTTTATAACTTCTTAGTGCGTGTGTATTAGGAAGGCCGCTATAAGGTTAAAGTCCTTTAGTCTTTATAGGGCTCTAGGTTCCGATTGCTTTATAGCTTTACTTTTAGTTTAAGGGGATAGCTTAGTAATTAAGGGTAGTATATTACTAGGTTCCGAACTTATATTAGGGACGTCCTGTTTAGGTATCTTTGGACCCTTATTAGCCACGGGCCAGGTACTAGCTGGAACGTTAGTAGAAGCTAATAGGGTTTATACCGCCTAAGACTTAGTGCTTAGAGCTATAGGTGCTTAAGCATCCTATACCTAGAGCTTGTTCTATAATATAGGGAGTAAGATATCTATTATCTATTTTCCTTCTCCTGTTTTAAAGCCTTTAGTATAGTCTGGCCGTTATAATAGTCTATTAGTAGGGTTGTTTTCCCCTAGCTTATATTTAATCTTAAAGTTAAATTATATAAGCTCATCTGCCTATTTGGCTTATTAAGGTATAAGCTCCTTTATAGTTATAAAGTAGCGTAGATTATAATAATCTAAGAGTATATAGGTGGTATGGCTCGCGTACTTAAGGTAGTATTGCTACTGTTTAAAGTAGTTAACTATAGCCAGCAGTTCCTTATTATAGGTATAATACCTAACTTTAGGTCCCTAGAATTTTCTATTATAGAATGCTACCGGTCTTTAGTAGAGCTAAGTAGTATCTAGATGCCTATTAGGTTATAGTAGGATACTAGCAAGGGCAAAATTTAATATATTAGTAACCATTATTAGTGGCTAATCTGGGTTGAAATGCCACAATAGTAGAGCTTTTATAAATTTTGTGTGTAGTTTCTAAAAGACTTTCTATACCTTTCTGGGCTATGTCCATAGTTTATACTATTTAGTTGGTCCCGTTTTAGTTTTCTTCCTTTCTACCTTTAAGCTTTTAGCTTCCTAAGTTAGGTCTTAGGAAGCTTTAGCAATGTAGTTAAATAGGTATTAGGTAATATCTAAGTAGTTATAAATAAAACGCCTATAGAAATTGGTAAAGCCTAGGAACACTTAGACATCCTAGTAGCTCTCTAACTCTGGCCACTCTTAGATTATCTATACCTGTACTAGGTCTATAACTACATCTATAGGCGTTATAATGTAACCTAGGAACTTAACCTACTTAGTGTTAAAGATATACTTTGACGCCTTAGCGTAGAGGCCCCAATTATCTAAACGTTCTAGCACTTTATGAATATATTACTTATACTAATCCTTATCTTCTAAGTAGATTATAATGTTATCTAAATAGATAATGTATGTGCGGTTAACTAGTCCCCCTAAGGCTCTGTAAATATATAATTAAAATGTTATAGGTGTATTGGCTAGCCTAAAGGCCATTACCAGATACTTAAAGTGGCCGTATTAGGTTTTAAAAGCGGTCTTTTACTTATCCCCTTCTTTAATACGGAGCCTATAATAGGCGTCTTATAGATCTAGTTTTGTGAAAATCTTCGCCCTAGATAGTTAATCCAGCATTTTACTAACCAGTAGTAGCGGGTAACGGTTCTTAATTGTAATCTTATTAAGACTGTAATAGTCTATATATAGCCTTATGGTTCCATCTGGTTTTAGAATAAAGAGAATTGGCGCGCCTGCTGGCGACTTACTGGGCTGTATCCATCCCTTTTCTAGTAATCTGTTAAGGTACTCCTATAGGATCTTAAGCTCTTTATAAGAGAGGTTATAGATAGAAAGGTTTAGCGGTTGTTTACCTTCTTCCAGATTAATTATATAATTATATTCTGAGTTCTACTAAAGGACTTTAGCTTATCTACCTAAAAATACCTTAAGTAAGTCCCTTAGGCCTAACGGAATTTTTAATAGGTTAGGGTCGCGCTTATCCTCTATATTATTGTTAGGTAGGTCCTGGAGGTCCCTTAGGACGCTTACGGGCAGTGTTGTGCGCTATAGTGGCTGTTTATACATAGTTGCTACTATATATTAAATAGTTTTATACGGTAGCCAGTGGAGGGTAGGGAACTCTTTAACACATCGTTTAAGGTGTTATAGTATACTCTCTGCGTATTGCTTAAGCTAGAGTAGCCTATAGCGGTAGAAGTATCTTATAAGATCTTTAAGATCGCCGCCTCCTTATAATATCTCTGTAACCTATCTGGCAGTTCCCTATAGGGTATCCATTATAGAAGGGTTATTGCCTATGCTAGGCTTTATACCCATATTGCTATAGAATAGGGGTTAGATCTAATACTCCTTTAGGTCTAGAGTGTATACTATTTTTCCTAGAGCTATATCCTCTAGGATATCTTTTAAGCTTATTAGTAAAATGCGCCCTTTTAATTCTTTATTGTTCTACTATTTAAAGGCTCCTGTCTTAAAGCGTATTTTAGGATTTACTTTTATAAGCTAAGGGTATCTAAGAATAAGGTTATAGCCTACGAAGTTAGCTGCCTAAAAGGGTTGTGGGCCGACTACCTTGGTGCGGTTATGCATATTAGCCACTAACACTATAAGCTTATGGGCACTATATAGTTTAATCTAATACTTATCTAGGAACCCTATAGTAGGTTTCCGCTACCTTAGTAATGGGATAAGCTTATACTCTTTTACCAAATTATATTATATAAGATTGATTTTAGTATCGCTGTTATACAGTGCTTAGAACTGACGTACCTCACCTATAAGGAGTACTATTTTCAGCTTAACAGCAATATAGAGAGTCTCTCCTTCTATATGTTGCCCTAGTTATAGCCGGGAAAGGTCTACAACTAGGGCTTTTCTTTTTTTAGATTATTAGTACGGTTATCACCCTGCTTATTTTTCTAATTAGGTTTACCTCCAGAAAAGTTTTCTCTTAACTTTTTAGAGTATTCTTATAAGGGTGCCGGACGGGTATTAGGTTGGCCCTAGGAGTCTTTCCTATTACTTAAGGTCCCTAACTTTAACTATTCCAGATTTCTCTTTAAGAACGGCTTCTTTAGAGCCTAGGTCTACCCTATATTACTGCTAGAGTGCCTACGCTTTTAGTTACCCCCCGGCTTCTTACTAGAAGAGGTCTGGTTCCTTATTATATCCTTAGTATTTAGAACCGCTTATTTAAAATCTGTATATATGGTGATCCTTAATAGGGCTCCCATACGCTTTATTTTGTTACAAATTGCTAGCTTAATTCTAGCCCAGATAAATCTAATCTTTTCCTTCTTATAGATGCTACCGTCCTTATTTTTAAAGAGCTCTAGATCTATTAATTAAGCATAGGTTTCTATAAAGGTTATAAACTAGCGGAAATTATAGTGGTTAAGCTATGTCCTATTCCAGAATAGTTCTGGATTATTATATTATGTAATATATAGATCTTAAGTCCATTTCTTTAGAAAGGTTTATAGCTGCGGCTATATAGTAATCTACTCTTTATTAAGCTAATTAAGTGCAATTTGGTTTAGGGATTGGTCTTTAATCTTGCTAATAATCTATTAAGTACGCTCTTTGGTATTGTCTTATATTATTAGCATCTTAAAGAAGTTATCTACTTTATAAACCTAGTTGTCTAACTATTGGGCATTAGGTCTATAGCGGAGTTCTAGACTACCAAAGTCCTTAGCTAGTTAGTCTATGTCCTTTTTCCATTTGCTGTATAGATACCTCTCTAAGTCTTCTATACCTCCTTAAGTAGGTACTAGGTAGCCCCTAAAAGGCCCTTAGCCTTAGCCAGGCTATAAGAGATTTTATTTAGCCTAGATTAAGCTCTGCTAGATCTAGACCTACCCCTAAAGGTTTTTAATATATTTATCAGTGGCTCCTTTCTATATAGCTTCCAAGAGCCTTATAGCAGCTTCCCAATATCCTCCTTAGAGAAAATTAGTGTGGGGCTCTTAACTTTCTAACTTTTGGCCTAGGGAGGCTCTAGCTACAGAGGTAGTATTGGTACTAGTAGCTAATATAGGTTTCCCTGTAAGGCTTAAGTCTTAAGTTAGTAGTTAGGTTAGATTACCTAAAGGGGTAGGCCCACTTGGCTTATAAGCAGTCTATATACCGCTACTATACTAATTATAGGCCGGTGGTCTTCTAGAAGGGTTCTAGTTGGTTCCCTAATTAAGCATATTAGTATATTTCTCTGGCATTTCTAATTTAGGGGAAGATCTTAGAGTGGCCTCTGGCGCTTAATCTTCTAATTAGCCTAAGTAGAGCTAGAGGGGTTCTGGCTACTTTCTAGTAGTATTATAACTGTTATAGAGGGTGTCTATGTTTTCCTTAGCGTTGCCAGTAACCATAGGTGTGTAAAAGTCTTTAAGCTCTTGGTGCATCTAGGTATTAGGGCTCGTTTAGCCGTCTTACCTAGAGGTTTATATTGTCGCAATCTCTCGCTATTAGAGGGACCTTTCTGCCTTAGCGCAACGGCTTTCCATAAGGTATTTATAGAGTTTTTATTTAGGTTGTCACAAGATTTTAAGGGAGGATAGTGGATATAAATAAAAGATATAAATAAATAATCTGGTTCTTAAAGCCAGCTGCCCTTCTAAGTGGAGTAGGAAGGATTTAAATATAAGGGAACTTTATAGACAGGGGGCTATAAGGACACAATTGTGGAATAGGATAGATTAGTAAGAGAGACAAATCCTTAAGGAGGTAAGGCCTCTGGGATCGTGGAGACTATATACTATAGGTATATGCCTCCGGCACGTAACCAGCGACCAGCTAAGAGGCGTCTAGAGGTTGTCCTAAGGGCAACCTAAGGTATCCGCAATAATATCCCTTATAGAACCCCTAAGGACTGTAAAGGGAATATAGTTATTCTTAGGCTTCTATAACTTCTACTAACGCTTTATTAAGAATTATAGCAGAATTACGCGGCCTCTAAGCCGCCTTACCAAAAAGACTTAACTCTTCTATTTTAATGCCGTATGTAAATAGGCTTTTAATAAACTTAAGAAATAGCTAGTCTCTGCTCCATTACTGGCCTATTTTTACCTATAACAACCCTTAAGGCTAGAAATGGATACTTCTGATAGTATAATAGCTGCTATATATTCCCAGAAATAGCCAGATAGAAAACGGCATCCTATTATATACTATTTAAAAACTATAATAGATGCTAAGTTAAATTACTATATTCACTATAAAGGAATATTAACTATTATCTCTAGCTTTTAGCACTGGTGTATACAGCTAGAGGGGACCCCTAAACCTATTTAAGTAGTCTTAGATTATAAGGCCTTAGAATACTTTATAATAACTAAAGCTCTTATAGCCCGGTAGGCACGCTAGGCGGATATCCTATTATAGTTTAACTTCCTAATTATATACAAGCTAAGTACAACTAACTATGCAGATGCCCTTATAAGGCGTAAGTAAGACCTAAATAACTAAATAGCCATAAAGATTATATTATAAACCCAGACACTGCTATAACTAAAGCACCTTAACCCCTAAATATAGATAGAGCTAAATACGGACCCTTTAGACGCTAAGATATATCCTATTAACTCTATAGAACTTAACCTTATTAATAAACTGCTATAGGCAAACTATATTGCCCCCTCTCTACAGGAGTACCGCAAAAAGGTAAAGGATGCTACTGGCCTATAGCCCCTTAAAAACGGACTGCTTAAGCATTAGGAACGGCTAGTGGTGGCAGAGGAACAGAATTTATAGACTTAACTTATTGCTAAAGCATATACCTAGGTCTCTACAGCCTACCCTAGAAAAAATAAGACCTATAGAATTATTGGCGACCGCTACTACTGGCCTAAAATGGTTATAGATATTAACCGCTATGTATAGAACTGTAATAGCTGCTATAGGTCTATAATTTTATAAGACAAGACCCCAGGGCCATTAAAGCCACTCCTAATACTAGAACGCCCCTAACAGTATATCTCTATAAACTTTTATAAGTTACTTATAGACCGCAATAGATATAATATAGTTATAATTCTAGTTAACCACTTTAGCAAGCGTCTGTTTTTAATCCCTTATTATAAGAATATTAATGCTAAAGAGGCGGCCTAACTGTATATCTACTATGTCTACTAAATTTATGGACCACTAGATACTATTATATCCAATTATAGGCCGCAGTTTATATTAGCCTTCTGGAACAAGTTTACCTAGATCCTAGGCATTAGGCTAAAGCTCTTTATAGTATACTACCCCTAGACAGACAGTTAGATAGAGATTATAAATTAATACTTAGACCAGAGACTCCGGCCCTTTGTTAACTACTTTTAAGATAACTAAAGTAAACTACTACCTATAATAGACTATGCCCAGGCAACCCTACCCTATAACTCTATAAGGTTTATATCTATTTAACTAGAAATAAGATACTTACCCTATATAAGCTTTAACTGGGAGAGACTGGAAGGACTATAAACTGTATACAAAAAACCATCTTATAGGGAAGCACAGCAGTATACTAGACGCTTAGAAGAAGTATAGACGGTAGCCTATGAGAACCTAAAGAAGGCCTAGAAATTAATAGAATAGCAGGCAAATAAGTATAGGCGCGAGCCTAACTTTACTATAGGTAATAGGGTCCGGGTTATAACAAAGAACTAAAAGATAGAACGGCCTAGTTATAAGCTAGACTATAAGATAATAGGACTGTATAAGATCCTTAATAAAGAAGGCAACTTATATAAGGTTAAACTCCTAGACTTAATTAAAGTCTACCCTATTTTCTTACTAGATAAGCTATGGAAAGCTATAAATAACCTACTACCTAGATAAAAGAATAGGCCTCTACTACTAATTTAAGTTAATGGCGATAATAAATAGGAAGTTAATAAAATACTAGCCTGTAAACCAGTATAATGAACGCTAAAATACTATATTTAATTGAAAGGTTACAATCTAGACCTAACCTAGTACCTCGCCTGGAACTTTATAGGTTACCCCTAGAAGCTTAAAGAATTCTATAACTAATACCCTAATAAGCTAGGACCCCTAAAGTATCTAGATAAGTAAATAGAGTACTAGTATAGCGAAGATAATAAGCTACCTATTAAGCATAAAGATAAAAATACCCTATGGATATAATACGGATATATAAAGCCTAAGGGCAGGCTTTTTTTAGAGGGGGGGGGGGGGTAATATTACAGCGCTGGTAGAAAACAGTGGATTGTGGTGGTAAATTATAGTGGACAATTGTAGACTGTTTTTTACTGTTTTATATAGTCGTAGTTATATAACCAGACGATTGTATAAAACCTTAAGCGGCGCTACCCTTCTTCTCTTTTCCTTTCTCTAGCTTTAGATCCTCGTTTATAGACAATCCAATTGTATAGGCTTACGCGACCCTCTTGCCGTGCTTGTGCCTCAATTAACTAAGTCGCTAACATATATCGTCTGCGTATTGCCTATATATTACTTATATATTACGCTGTTTTAGTTACGCATTAGTTTCCCCTTTTGTTTTATTATATACCCCTTCCTCGTGTATATATAGACACTTTTAGCTATATTTTATAATTAAGTTGCTTAGCTAATTTCTATACACTGCAAAGCTTATAGTAAGCTATCCTTATATAACGTTTAGATACTATTATAGTAACTAATATTAATAGATTTGCTGCTTTAAATTAATAGAATTAAACCTTACTATTATTAATACTGGGGGTAATTAATTATATTCCCTTTTAACTTTTAAGCTTGGCGCGAGTATTATAACACCAAACGCCTATTACCAAATTATAGCGTAGAGCTCCTAAATCCTCCTACCATTGTATAAAAAAAAAATATATCTATCCAAATAGTTAAATCTATCTAAACCGTTTACTAGTTTAATGAACCAAATGAAATAAATAAGCTTAAAGCTTTATAATATTCAATTAACTAAACCAAAGATCAATAGTTTAAATTGTTTGTTTATTAGCAAGTCTAAATACACTAAAAGCCCCTAAGGCTATAGACACCCCTACTATTTTATAATACCCCTATAGTAGATATTGCGGTAATTAGTGCTATAGGTTTCCACTTTAATATCTATAGCCGTTATAGCTACGCCTTAACCACCTGGTTGTTTAGACTGGGTAGTGGTTATCCTAATCACTAGAATAGCTTAATCGCCACTATAATAAAGCCTTGTAGGAAATACTACAGTAGACTTGCTAATAGGCTAGGTATATAGGTAAACAAGAAGTTAATAATGTAATAATAACTAGTGGAGTGGCTGCCTAACAGATTAACTCTAATTATATTTTAAGATTTACTATAAAGAGAAGAACTATCTAGGTAGGGACTGTGGTCCTTTAAATACACAATATTGCGCCTAAGAAATACTAACTACGTAAGGTATACGAGGTATATTTAGTACATAACGTTTCTTATAGATCCTATAGATTCTATATACTAAAACGGTAACGTAATCTATTATATAACTCGGTTACCCCTTATCCCATAGTTTAACTAGTTTTAGTACCTCCTAAGCTTCTACTACTAGTTCGTTTATATCCTTTCTTAGTAGCTATACTACTGCTAATATAAGGTCCGTAATACTATCACCCTCTTCTTTATCTTTATCCTTAAAGATATTCTATATCTCTAAGTTGTCTACTAGAGGTACGGTATTCCCGTCTTTAATTTAGTGACCTTTATTATTTTTAATACCTCCTATTAGATCCTCTATGTCTAATTATTATGCGCGCGTAATTTCTATAATCCTCTTATTAGGTGAAATTATGCTATCCTGTTCTTGTTATATGGAGAAGAAGTTAATATATATCGCAATTACGGCTCCGTCTGGTCACTTACCTTCTTCTTATGCTAAGTATATAAAATTAAACATACAGTTATTTTGCGATATTTAATCCGTCTTTAACGCTAAATATATATCTCTTGTTATTCTCTATAAGCGTTTAGTGCCTTATTAAATTTATTATAGGGTTTTAGATTTAATCCGCTACTAAAAAAACTTAATAGTAAACTATTTGCAGCCCTTAAAGAACTGCGCTATACCTATACAGCTGAATTAAAAACTACCTCTATTTATAAATAAAAAGCTCTAGATAATTATACAAACGCCTTTATTTAGTTAGTCTGTCTTAAAAAGGTTTATAAGAAGGTTTATTTAAAGAAACTTTATATTACTAAAGAGGGTCTTTATAAAATAGAAAAAGATAAAAGAAAGGATTTGTATTTACTAGGAATAGAAACAACTCTAAATAATATAGCAGTTGCTTCTCTTAGGTCCCCTTAGGTAACTTATTCTTTAGCAATCCTTTTTTATTAATACTACTGTATAATTACAGCACCTATCGTACCAACCGCGTGCCTACGCGCTCGGTACGCCAGGTACGTGTTTACGCGTTTGGTGCACTAACCACTCGCTTACGCGTCTAGTGCACTTATGAAGCACTGACTAATCAGGGGGAGGACGTATTAGTATATAGACCACGTAGTCTGCTTTATACAATTAACAGTCACCATCTAAACAAGCATACAATACTACATGTATTTCGTGTCTGTGGATATAACTCACTCGTGCTATTAAGTTAGTATGAACACTAATTAGTAAGCGCGTACAGATTAGTAATTACTTAACACCTCCTACTAAGCGATACTCAACAGCGACCACCTGTTTAGACTCCTAGTACGACCTGCTAGAAGGTTGGAAGTTAGGGATTACGGACTATTACTAACTCTGTATACTTATTTAAGTCTTATTACGGTTTACTAGAAGTTATAGACGTGAATATAAACCTTTACGGAACCCCCTATCCTTAACCCTCTTTGAACCTTAAACCCCTATTCCTACTACACCCTCCCTTAATACCCCCAACCTCTTTTTGGACCCCTTATGGAGACCCCTACCCTTCTACGAACCGTTACGGACCCGTTAATTACCTTTATGGACCGTTACAAGACCTCCCCCACCCGCTATAAGCTACTACGACCCGCCACAGCTTATATAGATATACAACGCTATATAATATAGCAGATATAAGTAAGCAAATTAGTAAAGGTCAAAAAAAGTGGAGCTAAGGAGTTGACCTTACGTCTACGGACGACGTTAACGCCTATATTAATTTCAAAATCCTTAAATATGGACACTATAAGCTTCTAAACAACGACCTATAGGAGCAATATAAGGAAGACTTTACGGACTTTACGGAAGCTATTCTTAAGGCTTATAACCCTACTGCTATCCATAACCTACGAACCCTTTTACGTCACCAAGGTGTATAGGTTAAAAAGGATAAATAAGTTACTATTGCATGGTCCTTATACAACACAATACAGGAGGAGGACCAAACAGAATAGACTAAAGAGAAAATTCTAGACTAGGTTAAAGCTATAAATAATCTCTCTGCTTCTCCCAAACTTAATAGCATCGCTAGCCTTATACCTGACCTACTTAACCAAATTCGTCCTATAAACCCAAGCGATTTTAGAATTAATCTTATGGGCTAAAGCACACCTAGTACCTAAGTTATGGACCATAATACCCCCGTAAACCAAAATACGGATTAAAACCCTTTTATTAACAAAGCTATAGACCTACAACCTGCCTAAGTTATAGATCCGCAAGCTATATACCCGCAAACCATATATCCGCAAGCTATAGATCCGCAAGTTACAGATCCGTAACGCATCTAAGTAAAGACCTATGGCAAGGAGCTAGCTAACCTAGCCAAGCTCTACACCGACAAATCGAAGTATAGCGGTGAAAACAACAACTTTAACTTTAAACTGACTATCTTTACGGACCTCTATCAGAAGGCTAATATTCCTAAATAGGAGTTTAGCTAAGCCTACTCTACTATACTGCGCGGCCTAGCACTTGACCACTACTATACCAACCTTAAGAGTAACCCCCTTGGTGTTCCCTTTAATAAGCTATATAAAGCTACCCGCAACTACTTTAAAGGACCGGAATATAAGCGTAATATCCTTACCTAATAGAATGCAACCAAGCTATAGACTGTAATTAATAAGAACACTAAAAAATCGACTATAGAGTGCCTATAAATTCTTATTAAAGACCTCCGGCACCTATAGTACGGCCTTAACGCTAAGCTTTAAACAGATAACTTCCTATACAATAAACTTATTACGGCCTGCTAGGAAGTAGAGCCCTGCAAGTATACCTACTATAAGCCTGCAGATACCTTAGCTAGCCTTATTAATAATCTACGCTCCTTTATTATAACGTACGAAGTCTTAAACCCACCAGGCAGCACTTAAGCCTTTGTTACGGATATTTAATATCCGCAAATAGACTTAGACGTCTACTTTACGGACTACCGCTACCGCTAGCAGCACCCGTACCGACTAAGTCCTACCTATAACCCCCACAGCAACCCCCGTACGAAAACATACCCCTATAGACGAACCAGCCAGAAGTGCTTTATATACGGTAAGGAAGGATGTTGGTCTATAAGGTATACCTAGGAAGAACGTAATAAGTCTAGGAAGAGACTTAATAGCCATATTAGCCAGTTTATTTTGGAATACAAAGGAGAGGAAGTAGAAGAGCCCCCTAATAAGTTAATAGAAGCCCTTATAATTAACTTTAACTTAGACATTTAGGAATAAGAGACCTTAGAGACATTCCTAACCACTTTTAGACCTTTTATGGACAGCCAAGCCTTTAATATTACGACCATATTAGCCGACCGTTCCTTTATACACTTAGTTGCGCCCGAAAACCATTCCGCAAGTACCCCTATTACAGACGTTATAGATTACGAGCAGGACCCATTCGCATATATTACCACAGAACGCTATACCCCTAAGGAATTCTACGGTGTTATGATTGATATAGGTGCCTCTAAGAAGTCTACTGTAGGCTATAGACAATACCTCGCATATAGGACCACCACAAATAATAATACGGACATTGATATTACGTAAACTAGGGCTATAACCATCTAATTCGGTATTGGCTTAACTACATTAATTAGATTAGTAGCAGTTAAGACCCTAATTGGCCTAGTTAACTTCCATATAGTAAAGGCGGACACCCCTTTCCTACTCTGCCTTGCGGATATGGACAGGTTATAGGTATACTATAATAACGTTATAGACACCCTAATTGGCCCTATAACTGCCCTAGGAAGCAAGCATATTACCCTACTAATTACACGATAATTTAGACACCCGTTCCTTATATAGGGAAAGACTTTACGGACCTATATTTAGGAATCTTTTAACTATAACCCGTGCTACCTTACCAGTACGGAGATCCACCGTCTGTATTATTATTTTGGCCACCCGTTAGCTAAAAAGCTGCATAGAGTCCTTAAACATTCTGGACATAACAACGTTAATAGGAAGGCAATTAACCACCTAACTAAATACTGCTCCTACTACTAGAAATACGGACGTTCCCTAGGCCAATTTAAGTTCACCCTTTATAAGGATCTTAACTTCAACTATTTAGTATACGTAGACATTATGTACATTAACGGCAGCCTAGTATTATATATAATTGACGAGGTAACCCGCTATTAAGCCGCCCGTTAGTTGCAAAATATATCTATAAAGCACACTTAGGATATTTTACGGACCTACTGGATTGACACGTACGTTGGACCTCCTAAGTATATTACCTACAACGCTAGTAGGAACTTTATTAGCAAGGAATTCCAGCAGTATGCTATAGCCATGGCTATATTAACAAAAGCCGTTCCAGTTAAGGCGTATTAGTCTGTTAGACTTATTAAGCAAGCTTACCTAGCCCTATGGAGAGCTTACCAGATTATTACGGACGAGTATAAGGACATCTAAAAGGAACTAGCTCTATAGATAGCTATAAAAGCCGTTAACAACACTACTGGCCCAGATGGACTAGTACCTACCCTCTTAGTTTATAGAGCCTACCTAAGGATAAGTAACCTAGATCCTCCTGCCCTATCTATTATAGAATAAACAGCTGCAATACGGAAGGCAATGGCCGAGATAGTCAAACTACGGGCCAAATAAGCTGTCAATAACGCCCTATACCACCGTAACGGACCTAATATAACCCTAGTATACAACCTCCCGCTTAACTCTAAAGTCCTTATATAGCGTAAAAGCGGTAAGTGGACCAGACCCTACTGCTTACTAGCTGTAGAAAATAAGATATACTGTATATAACTTCCTAGTGGCCCGACCAACTTTAGGAGTATGTCTGTAAAACCCTACTTTTAGCCCAAAGACACCTATGACGTTGAGCTAGATGAACTAGAGGTAACTGCCGAACTAGATAAACTAGAAGCGACCACCGAATTAGACAAGCTAGAAGCACCTTTGCCTACCCTAAAAGTCCTCTAGAAACCCACTAAACCCGCTATACCTACCGTAAAGCGCGGTTAAGGACGCCCCTAAAAGCACCCTATAACTAAGAACACTATAACGGAGACTTACCTAACCTCCGCAGAAATATCCGCAAGGCAATCTCTGCCTGCAGATATATTAGTTCTAGTATAGGAAACCCCCTTTACGGACTTACAATATAAAGAGATTAACGGACTACTTAAAAAGGGCGTCTTTGCGGTTATAATAAAGAAAGACGTTCCGCAAGGCGTCCATATATTTAACTTACGCTTTATTAACAAAATTAAGCACCTAGGTACTAACAAAGCTTTTAAAAAATTAAGGCTTGTTATATAAGCCTATAACGACTAAGGGAAGGGCTTAGTCCTTATATAATTGCCTATAATTTAACGAGTCAGCTAATGGATTATACTTGCACTTATACCTGGACTACAGCAAAGTAAACCCGTAGCTCTTTACCTACGGGATATCTCGCAAGCCTATATGCAGTCTAATACCTACCTAAGTAGGGACATCTTTATATGGCTACCCCCTGAGTTTAACCTACAACTAGGAACAATCCTACGGGTTGTAAAACCTCTATATAGAGTACCAGAAGCCGGAAACCATTGGTTTAAGATATACCACTAGCACCACATTAGTAAACTTAAAATGGAATAGTTAACCTACAACCCCTACCTCCTATACAGCCTATTAAACGGCCTTGGTATTGTTGGACTCTAAATAGACAATACCCTATTCCTAGCAGACTAGACCTTTGCGGACGCTAAAGAAACTAAACTATAAAAGGCTAAGTTCTTGGCAAAGCTGTAAGAGTAGTTAACTAAGCAGAATCTAATTAAGTTTAATAGAGGCCTAATTACATAAAAGGGCAACCTAATTAAGCTAACTTAGGAACGCCAAGCCTAAAACCTAAAGCCTGTTATAGTAAAGCCTATAGATCTTACCAGTTCCTGTAGAGAGACCTATAAGACCGTAAATATAAAGAACTAATACGCTGCACAGCGTGCAAGAGGCGCCTATATAGCCATAGTCTGCCAACCCGAATCTGCCTATGACTTATCCTTTGCGGCCCAGGTAGTAGATCTGCAAGAAGAAAATATCAAGCAGCTTAATAAGCGCATTTAATGGCAAATTAACAACGTAATAAGAGGACTTACTTTTATACCACTAGACCTAAATTCCCTTAGTATAATGGTATTTATAGACGCCTCCTTTGCTAATAACAAAGACCTATTATTATAAATCGGCTTTGTGATTGTACTTATAGACCGTAATTAGGACGCAAATATACTATACTAGTCTTTAATTAAGTGTAAATAAGTAACCCGCAGTGTACTAGCTTCTGAGCTATATGCACTAGCCCATGGCTTTAATATAGCAGCCGCAATTAAATTAACGGTCCAGAAGATTTTATAACTAGAGCAGTTACCCCTAGTTCTATATACCAATTTAAAGTCCCTCTATAACTGCCTAGTCAAACTAGGTACAACATAAGAGAAGAGGCTCATAGTCGACCTTATATGCTTATATCAGGCCTATGAACGGCGCGAGATTACGAAGGTTAAATGGATTAGCAGCGGAGATAACCTAGTAGACGCTATAACTAAGGCAAAGCTATATTAAGCTTTTAAAACCCTAATTAATACGAATAAGCTTAACCTAGAAGTTACAGAATGGGTAGAATAGGACTAATAGAGCACCTACGGTACGTCTACGGCCCGTTAGAAGGCCGTACGGCTCGTTATACAGTATAGGTGGAAAACGGTAGAAAGCTACAGTGGAACTTGGTAGACTTACGTAACCCGCCAAATTTTATAGGGTAGTCGAATTAACCAATCACGATTTTCCATCCCCGGGATAGAAAATCGCCATTGGCTTGCTTAGCACTAGCGCCTTAGCAGCCCTTATAATCCGACTTATGGCTCGTCTACTACCCGTCAAAAGGCCGTACGGTTTATTCTACGGACCGTAAGCAGAACTTACGGCCAGCTTAGGGCACCGTTTAGAAGGCAGCCTAGATGGCACCTTAGGGGAGATTTCCTATGTATTTTCTTTTATGTTTTATAGTTCTATTAAAGCAATTACAGAGGCTGTATATAAGTGGTTTCATTTTTTAAGTACCGCTAGTGTATAATTACAGCACCTATCGTACCAACCGCGTGCCTACGCGCTCGGTACGCTAGGTATGCGTTTACGCGTTCAGTGCACTAACCACTCGCTTACGCGTCTGGTGCACTTATAAAGCACTGACTAATTAGGGGGAGGACGTATTAGTATATAGACCACGTAGTCTGCTTTATACAATTGACAGTTACCATCCAAACAAGTATATAATACTACATATATTTCGTGCCCGTGGATACGACTTACTTGTGCTATTAAGTTAGTATAAATAACTACCTAATCTAATTTTTTCTAATACTCCTGTACTTTTTTTATAGCGTTTTTTTAGGTTATCTAGTAGCTCCTAGGTAGTCTTATTATAGCCTATTTACTTAACCTTATACTATATTTTATTATTGATATTCTTATAACTAATAATCTTTAAAACTTCCTATTCGTCTTCTTTTTAACCTCTATACGTATTTACTTTATAAACTAGTGGCTTAATATTCCTATATATTGGCGTTAGTATTATAATATACTATATAGGGTAGATCTTTATCTTTTCTAATAAGTTAAATTTATATATAGCTTCTAAGATCTTTACTGTAATTATAAATAGTCTTAGTCTAATATAATCCAACTTCTTACTTAGTTGTTAACTCTTAAAATTTTTATATAGTAGTTATACTTTATCCCCTTTCTTAAGATCTGGTCCTTTAGACCTTGTAGTATTATAGTACCTTTTTATCCTTATCTATACTAGTTTAGCTATTTCTATAGGGTGTTTATAAAGATTTATTAAGTTCTCCATTTTTTCCTTAGCTATACTATTTATCTTTTTTGCTCATTATAGTGATAAAAATATTCTTAACTTATACTTATAGTTCGCCTTAAATAGTAACGTACCCATTCTTTTTTATAATGTTATATTATATATAAACTATATAATTAGTAATAATCATGCCCAATTTATAACGGTGCTAGAGCGTATTACCTGCTACCTTGCCGTTTTCTGGGCAATCTGCCAGATTCTACCAGATTCTGCTAAGTCGCTATTGGCTCGCTTACTACTAGCGCCTTAACGACCTCTTTGTATCTTACCAGTCTCTACTAGTCTTCTTCTCCTTAGCTTAGTATTCTTGTATAGTAGTAATCCATAAGCTTCGGTTTAGAAGCATTTATGCAAGTCTGTTACATTATACTAAGCTCTTTCTACATTGCTTAAGAAGGCCTTAATAATATCCTACCCTAAAAAAAGACCTTCGTCTATAACGACGCGTCGACGCGTTATACTTAGACACTAAAAAAACTCATACTACTACGCCTAGGAAGGCCCTGACAATATTTCTCTTTTAGAGGCCAGACTGTACTTAACCTATAACCCCGGAATTAAAACCGAATCATTTAATTCTGACAAACCTTAGGAAGCTAACAATGGCACCTAAAGTAAGCTTATCTAAAAGACCTGCCTCTACCTAAGAGGAACACAAGATCTAATTGGGATTAGAAATTAAAGATAATGACGATGTTATAAATGTACACGAGTAGATTCGTGCCCTTGCAGCCAATTAGAAAATTGATTGTCTTTAAGCCTAAAGCATATAAGAGACTCTAAAGGAGATCCTAGAAAGCCTTACTGCCTTATAAAATAGCCTAGCCTCCCCTTTATAAAGCCTTAGTTAACCCATTTACTTAACTAAATATAATATACTAAAGAGTACGAACATAATAATAAAGTAATAAAATCCGTTAAGCTTCCTAATTCTTAACCGCTATCTAATAGGATAGACCCTACTTTTAAGAGTTGAAGGATCTAAGTATAAGGAAAGCTCCGTATTGACCACAACTATTACCCCTCTAAAGAAGCAAAAATACTCTACCTCTTTAGTTAAACCATTAGGGACGCTTAGTAATACCTTTAGGCAAAGTTTAAAGACAGGTTGCCTATTTGGTTTATATTTATTAATAAAATAATATAGCATCTAGCTGCTATTTATATTACTCTAAATAAAGTATAAGATGCCAGTTATAACTATAACTGCCTAATAATAAAATTAAACTAAACCTTTATTAAGTTTTAGACTTAGTTCTTATACCTAGAAGGCGAAGGCTAGGTTCCCCCTAAGAACTACCGTTTAGGCCTATATAATAAGCTAATGGTCCAACTATAAGAAAAGATTGTGGTAGCCTTAGACGACCTATTAACCTACCAAAAACTTACAGCCTAATATTTGTTACTAGATTTAGAACAAAAATAAATTAAAGCTTGTTTTAATTAACTAAAGTGGTTTTATAGCAACTGGAACCTATCCGCTATACTAATGGGAGCTGGCATTGGAAGACAAACTATGACCGCCCTTATACTAAACAGTGTGGTTTTAGATAAGCCTTATCGTGATAAGGATATCTATTGCATCTTATTGCGATAAGTCTTGATATATCCCAAATAAATTTTTAGTCACCTTCTTCTTTATTATTATTATATAAAATATAGCTTTAGAAGTGGAATTAGAAACTCTTAACTCTATTAATACCTCTAAATTAAAAAATATAAGAGGTTGCTTAGCTCTTTTAATATAAGAATATACCCGTCCACTAAGTAATAATAAGCCTATATAAAATAAAAAAGCCTGTCTTTTATTCTATTATATATACTATATAGTTAACTTCTAACTTCTAAAACTACTTAGCGTTAAAGTATAGTATTATAGTTAAGCCTAAAACTAGTTATACGAAAGAAGTAATATAGAATTAATTAAAAGATCTTAACTTTAAAGTGTTATCTTAAAATAAGATAGAAGAGCTAAATTTAGAAGTGCTCTAAGTAGTTTTAAATAAAGAAGTTATTAATAAGGCCCTTATTATATTAATTATTATATAAAACTTACCATTTTAGATAGTTAAGTAGCTAAAGTTCCATGTCCTTCTATAGTTAATTAATCCTAAAGTAGACGGCTATATAACTATAGCCCACTTAGAAGTTAGGAAAAAGATATATAACTTATAGCTATTATAAAAAGATATTATATAAAAGAGGCTGCAGTCTACACTAATAAGTATTTATCTTTTTATTAATATCTAGACCTCTTTAAATAATTACCTTCTCCTTATACTTTGCGGCTATTTTATTAATAGCTAGGAAAAGCTTATAAACACTCTCCTTAGCCTCTATATAATAGCCTCTTATAGTAAAGATAAGTAATAAAACACTCTCCTTTTAGTGCTTAAGGACTATAGGATTATATAAAAGCTAGGTGCTATTATATCTAATAACCATACTATAAATAATAGGCTTTATTATATAATAAGCAACTAGCTTTTTTAAAAAGAGGGAATTAAATAGAATCCTATTTACTAATGGGTCAGCTATTAGGGTTATATTCTAAACCTTACTATATAATCTTTTCTTTTTAAAAACTTAATTAGTTTTAATAATATTAAGTTATATAAAGAAGATAAGGTAAAAGGAAAAGAGTTAGATCTAAAAAAGGAGAGTAATATATTTTAGAAACTTAGCGCACTTAAAAAGCTTTATAATATTACTATATATACCTATAGCTTAGCTAGTTATATAAAGGAGTTTAAAAATCTTATAGGGAAAAGAATTCTATTTAATAATTATATAAGATGGAATAGCTAGTATCTTATACTTAGCGTAGTAATTTAAAAAGAGTCTGCCCTTAATATATATACTAAGTATAACCTTAATATACTTAAAAAGGACTATCTTAGTCTAAAGGACTAGGAGGCTCTTTATAATAAAAAAATTCTTTAAATATTTTATTAGGCAATCCTAAAATACTAGGGATATAAAGTAATAATTAAGGATATACTCTTTATAATAGACGTTATAATTAAGTACCTTAATAAATCCTAGGTTAGTTTATCTCCCCTCTCTATTTTTTAATCTAGCTAATATATAATAGAAGGAGTATATATCTAATAAGGAGTTCTTTAAACGTATTAAAAATACCTAGAATACCTTTAATAGGTATTACTATAATACAGACAACTTATCCCTTTACGCCGCTACGCTTATTTTTTATCTAGCCTATTATATAAGATATATTAAGTAGGTTTAGAAAAAGGAGTGGCGTAAGCCTATATTTAATAGTATTAAAGAGCTTTAGGAGAGATATTAAAATAAGAGTTTTACGCTTAGAAGTATGTTATATAAAAAGCTAGCTTTAGCTTAAGACCTTAATAAGTTTAATAAGATCGCCGAGGATTTTAATAGCATAATGTTTTAACTAAAAAGTTAGGATAAGTACGATAACTTTATCTCTAAGATACTATATAAAATTTTAATAACTACGCTTTAGTGATGGTCTTAAAAATAGTAATAAAAGCATTAGCTATGGCTCTTGCTTATAGCAATTAAAATTCTCTTAATTCTAGTAATAAGTAACGACCCAAAGAGAGTCTTTTTAGGAGGATAAAATATAGTATTATAGGATAAAATATAAATAGATTTTAAAACTCTTAAGAAAATAGAGTATTTAAAAAATTAGTATTAATGTCGGAATGTTAGTCATATGACGTGGTCACGAGACCACGAAGCGAGGCTAGCTAACCTGACCTTAGAGCAACCCCTTACTTCTAGATAATCAAACAACTACCAACTTCAACACCACATACGTATCATACAGTGATATTCGTGCCCGTTGATAAAGCGAGTATACCAACACTAATCAGTAGACGTACAGATTAGGAAATACGCAATAAGCTAGAGCTTAAGAACCGTACTAGAAACAGTACACGGATCACCTAGCCTTGTCTATTTCAGTTAAAGGAGAAAGCTACATTACCCTTAAAGCTTAAGACCACGTATCAGCTTAACTGCTAACGCGTCAAATCGCCTAGAGAATTGTATCTTTATTTAAAGAAGATTACAACCTCCCTTAAGCTTAAGAGAATTTGTACTAGCCTTACAGCCAATACAACAGATCACTAAGAGAATCGCAGTCTTGCCAAGAATACTTTACAGGCCCGACAGCTGTAAAGGACGTACACACCCAAATACCCTCACCTCGACACCCTCACCCCAACGACCTCAACCTTGACCTCAACCTCAACCTCGACCTCAACCTCAACCTTGAACTACAACATATACAAGGACTAGCACACTGCTTTACACAACAAGATGGATCCTAAATGGAAGGAGAGAATCACCAGACATAGTTACAGGATTAATATAACAACTGCCTTAGAGAAAGACCTGGAAGAATATATAGAAACAAAAATCTATAAGTATATATATAAGAACTTTACGGATTATACATTATGGTCGCTATTCCAAGAAGAATTCGAAGGCTTTACCATTAAGGACTTTAGAAAGATACGCTCTATTACTAGAGTAAAGCTCCGTACTTACCTACTCCAAAGAGGAGTATATATCGCCACACATAGCAATAGATACCCACTCTATAAGGTTCTATATAATGTTCTTATAGAAGAGGAACCTCATAAATAGACAGATAAGGAAATCACAGAAGCTCTTAAGGAAGTCAGCCCTATAATTATAGTGGCACTATAAGAACAACTTAACTTAACACAAATAGCTTTAATATTAAATTAAGCTATAACCCTGTTAGTTATAGCCTCTTTAGTTCCTACAACCCCCCCCTATAGCCTACTACCTTCCCACACGGTGCTGACGCCTGTAAACTATTAACTACCTCTACTACCTCTAACGCCTATAATCCAGCCTATAGCTATAGCTATAATACCTAGAATATAAATACCTACCCCTACAACACCCTAACTAGCTGTTGTATCTATACCCTAGCAAACTGCACCAACCGCCACCTAATAGTAAGCTGCACCTACCTCCACCTAAGATTAACTATTTACTCTCCTTACTTAACTCCTATAGACGCAGAATTAGCAATTATCGCCTATAGCAACTGCCTCTACCCTCCCTCCAGCAACCGCTTCTATCCCACCTAGTCTTCCTCCTGCCCAGCATCTTCACCCTAGTACTGCTAATACCGACCCTACTATACACCTGCCTATGTATAGCAAAGAGGCAGCCACTATCGCCAAGATCTACACAGACAACCAGAAGTATAATAGAGTGAGTAATAGCTTTAACTTTAAGTTAACTATCTTCTATAATATCTGCAAGAGAGCTAATCTACCTCCTAAAGGCTATATAACTACATTCCCAACCATGCTAAAAGAACTTACTTAGGATTACTACTACAATAGCAGTCTTTTAACTAGATTATTCACTGAGGTATACAACCATATATATCACTTCTTTAAAGGACCAGAGTACTATTGGAGAAACCTTACTAAATAGAACACCACCAACTTCTAAGGAGTCATTAACAAGAACCCTAATAAGCAAATCTATTAGAGTTTCCAACTACTCCTTAATAAGCTCTTAAAATACTGCTATGGATTATACCTAGAGTTTCATACAGACCTCTTCCTTATAAATAAGCTAGTCACCGCTTACTAAGGAGTACCAGTATACCATATTACCATTTCCAACCCCTCTAAAGACCTCTCCCAGTTAATTAGCAAGTTGCAATCTTCTATAGTTACATAGAAGAAGGAACACCCTTCCTAGGCCTTAATAAGACCGTCTTAAGGAGCCTACTTTACGGATCGCATATACCGCCATAACATCCGTAACAACCGTGACCGAACCCGCTCCTATAGACAAAATACTGTCAGATCCCTAAAGGCCAAGTACTATATTTACCAAAAGGAGAGCTGCCGCTTATGGAAATATATAGAGGAGGAACGGAACCATTCCAAAGACAAGTATAAAAGACGTTTTAACAATAACAAGGGCCGTAATAGTAACTTTAAAGAACGCTTTAGACAATACACTATCTACTATAAAGGAGACAACAATAATAAGTGCAATAAGACCTTTAAAGCTCTTATACTAGATATAGACGCTAATAAAAACACTAATAATAACAACAGCAAGGAAGAATTAGAAGACCCTAATAGCTACTACCTTACATCATTCAGGACTCTTACTATAGACGAAGCAACCTCTATAAGCGTAGAACTAGCTAATAAGGCTTACACTCACTTACTTACTACAATCTCTATAAAACCTACTATGGAAACCGACCCGTTTAACTACAACACAACAACCGCCGCTTTACGCTATACTTCTACGGTATTTATAGGAATTATAATTAATACCAGTATATCAAAGAAGTCTATAGCCGGTTACGGATAATTCTAGGCACTATAGAACGCGGACCAATCTATAAGACTTAATATCTTAACCAAAGGACAAGTCAACGTGCAGTTTAGCATTAGAATCGCTACCTCTATTAGAACTGCGGATGTCGTCACCCCTATAGGCAAGATACAGTTTTATATTATCTATGCGGATACCCCCTTCTTGCTCTACTTAGCGGATATAGACAGACTCCAAATCTACTATAACAACCTTAGAAATGTTGTCATCACTTACACCAAAAAAGTACTAGTAGTGCAACGGTTTAGCCACCCGTTTCTCTTATAGAGCTTATTACTACAGTTATATCTATCTAAATCCTTTAACGCGAACCCCTACTACTTAATAGATATAGAGCTACGGCGCCTATATCGTCAATTTAGACATCCCTTAGTTAAGAAATTGCAAAAACTACTCTACTATACTGGCCATAAAACGGATAGAATGGCTATTAAGCAACTAACCAAGTTCTGCTACTACTATTAGAAGTTTAGCAAATCACTAGGCAGATTCCGCTTCACCCTATAAGATGATATCAATTTTAACTATAATATCATCGTTAACATTATATATATCAGCAGATTACCCCTCTTATATATCATTAATAAAGGAACGCGATTCCAAGCCGGCAGATAGCTACAAGACATCAGCGCCAAATATATATAAAACGTTCTACGGATATGCTAGATTAATACCTACTTAGGGCTACCAAACCTAATTACCCACAACACTAGAAAGAACTTTATTAGTAAGAAATTCAAGCAATACACCACCATTATAGAAATTAGTATAAAGGGAGTACCGGTTAAAGCACATAACTCTATTAGAATAGTAGAGCGCTACTATAGTCTATTACGCCAAGCCTATTAGATTATTATAACTGAAATCCCTAAAATTAACAAGGAGATAGGACTTTAAATAGCGTTTAAAGTAATTAACAATTTAGCTGGCCCTAGAGGACTAGTTTTTATACTTCTAGTCTTTAAAGCCTACCCCCAAATGGTTAAATCCGATGCACCATCCCCTATAGTTATATAACGCGCTGCCGCAATCAAAAAGGCTATAGCAGAGATATAGAAGCTATGAGCTAAATAACAGATCGCCAACGCGCTAAATATGCGAAACGGACCCAATGCTAATGTAATTCATAATCTCCCACTAAATTCACCCATTTTAGTCTAGAGAGAAGGAAACACTAGCCAAAGCGGCTATTAGGACGGGCCATTTACCTTACTCACTATTAAGGGTGAAATATATACCGTTAAACTATCTAGCGGACCTATAGCCTTCCAATCTACGGTTATAAAACCCTACCTTTAAGCAACTAAATCGCAGGAGCAAATTATTAGACTAAAATTGCTACCTAAACCTCTATTTAGGTCAGCCCTTTCTAAGACTATCTTAGAGAGACCTACTAAAGCTTAGCAACAACCCCCAAAACAAGGCAGAGGACGCCCTCGCAAATACCCTCTACTTATAGCCATGGCTAACATCACCATCTATCTATAGGATGACAGTCAATTCAGTACTCAATTCAGCGCCTTTTAATAGAAGGAGCTTACTGGTCTACTTAAAAAGGGAGTTTTTAAGATTATAAGACTTACGGATATACCACAAGGCGTATAACTCTTTAATTCGCAATTTATTAATAAGATTAAGAATAAGGGAACTAATAAGGCTTTTAAAAAATCCTAACTAGTTATATAAGCTTATAATAACTTAGAAAAGGAACTAGTTCTTACCCAATTACTAACCATTTAACAAGTTAGCTAATGACTAATTCTCTATATTACCGCTATAAAGCTTCTATAGGCATAACTTTACCTCCAAGACATTTTATAGGCCTATATACAATCAACTACCATATTAAATTGAGAATTCTATATATAACCTCCGCATAAGCTAATTAAGCAACTTAGGATTAACAAGGCCTCTATTTTAAAGGTTATAAAACCACTCTACAGAGTACCAGAAGCCAGTAACCACTGGTTTAAGATATATCACTTATATCACATCTAACAGTTGCACATGGACTAGTCTATATATAACCCCTATCTCCTATAGAGCAACAAACCCTTTGGCATTATAGGCCTATAAACTAACAATACTCTATTCCTGGTAGATAAGACCTTTATAAACACAGAGTAAAACAAGCTGTATAAGGCCAAGTTTATAGCTAAAGAACGGGAACAACTTACCATTAATACGCCCATCAAGTTTAACAGTAGAGTTATTCAGCTACTAACTAACAGGAGCATTACGCTTACTTAAAAACGACAATGTATAAACCTTAGTACAATTAGCACTAAGCTTGCCACAAGTACAGGATTAAGAGGAGCCACAAAAACCTTAACTCTAAAGGACCAGTATATTGCTTAACGCGCTAGAGGTGCATATATCGCTTTAGTTTACCAGCTAGAAGCCTTATTTAATTTATCCTTTACCGCCTAGGTAATTAACCCCAACAAGGAAGATGTAAAATAGTTAAACAAGCGTCTAAACTAGCAAATCAAGAACGCCAATAGAGGCCTTAAGTTTATTAAGTTAGATATTAAAACCCTATAGCTCCTAGTATTTACGGACGCGTTATTTACTAATAACAAGGACCTCTCTTCGCAAATCGGCTACGTCATCGTACTAGCTAATGCTATAAAGAAGGCTAACATTGTCCATTAAAGCTTAGTTAAGTATAAAAGAGTTACTTAGAGCGTACTAGCTTCTAAACTCTACGGTACGGCCTATAGCTTTAATATCGGCGTTGTGATCAAATCTACAGTAGATAAGATCCTATAAATTAACCTCCTATTTATGCTTTGCACTAATTCTAAGTCCTTATATAACTGTCTAGTACAACTCGGAACTACCTAAGAAAAGCGCCTAATAATTAACATAATGTGCCTCCAGCAAGCCTACAAACGGAGACAGATTATGGAGGTAAAATAGATTAACGGAAAGGCCAACCCTACTAACGCCATAATAAAGGGAAAACCCTGCGCGGCTCTTTAACGGCTTATTAATACAAACCAAATTAATCTATAAGTTATAGGATAGGTTAAACAAACAAACTTAGATTTAGCTTAACGTCAGGTAACTAATTGTAACGGTACGGACCCTAAATTTAACCAGCCAATTAGGATTTTCCATCCCCAGGATAGAAAATCGCTATTAGCTCGCTTACTACTAGCGCCTTAGCGACCCTTGCAATATATTAACCTACTACCCCTAACAATTCTTCTTGTAATTACGGACCTGTAAAAGGAGCGTAGAAGCTATTGCGTATTGATTGGATCTCTAACTATTATATATACGCTACAAATAGTCTAGAAGTAAACTTGACTTTAGAGTATAGATTAGCCTTCTTTTTAGAGTTGCTCCAGTGTCGGAATATTAGTCATATAACGTGGTCACAAGACTATAAAGCGAGGCTAGTTAACCTAACCTTGGAGCAACCCCTTACTTCTAGATAATTAAATAACTACTAACTTCAACACCGCATATATATCATATAGTGATATTCGTGCCCGTTAATAAAGCAAGTATACCGACAATTAAAGAAGAATTATAAAAGAGATAGGGGATTTTTCTTTAAGTATTTAGCTATTATATAGTTAAGGAGAAAAGGTAGATAGGGACCCTATAATACCTTATATATGCCTACCTATTCCTACTATAATATCCACAATATTCGCAATATCTATAATATCCGCAATATCCGCTAAATTCTACTAGAACTGTAATAACCGTCTACCTAGTTAGGGTAGAAAAGCTCTATATAAGGCACTTTTATTTTTATTAATTGCAATATTTTATACATTTTTTATTAGATAAAGGATATTTTATACTTACTTATTATATTATTAAAAACCATACTAATACTAAAAGCAGTTATAACTACCTACCTATAAGCCTCGCCTAACCTACTATGTACTATACCTTTAGCTAAGACTTGTTGCAATACCCTAATTAACCCTACTACGGTTACGTGCTTTAATTGTAGAAAGAATAGTTACTTTACCTTATTTTACCTAGAGTTAAAGGAGATAGGTAATATTAAGGAGATAGAGTATAAGGGCGCGAAGAGGCTTTGGGGAAGATTCGAAGGAATAATATAAATTCTATCTAAATCTGAGGGTATATAGCTTTTTAAGAGAACAAGATGTTGCGTAAAGAAGAGAAGGGAATAACCAGAGAATCTTATAATTAAATAGTTAGGGGTCTTGGTCAATGCGTGCGCACGTGCGCACGTGGACGGACTTTGGTAGAATTCGATTGATCTAGTAGAACTTGGCAGAAGTTAATTAAGCTAGTAGAATTTGGCAGAATTTGGTTAAAGCGTTAAGTTTATCTTGTTAAGTGTTTTACTAAGGGTACGTTCGGTTGCAAATCAGCTCCATATCATATTTGTTCAATCCGTGCGCCTTTTAGTGTCGTCCGTTTTGTAATTAGTGGCGGCTACTACCGCGGCCCATTTGAATCTGTAATTGAG